>Ga0307425_1000444_pt1 | contig 26325 bp, 20 predicted proteins | sample SalMarWE160330MG_FD_202152 | JGI IMG/M metagenome (GOLD analysis project Ga0307425, IMG submission 202152) | Salt marsh sediment microbial communities from the Plum Island Ecosystem LTER, Massachusetts, United States - WE1603-30 | ecosystem: Environmental > Aquatic > Marine > Intertidal zone >...
ATCACCGAATGTTTTCATCTTGCTGTTTTCAGGAAAACACCGGACCATCAGCATACTCATAAAAGCAATTATTTCAGGATATGTCATCTTGGTAAAAAAAAGCTGCACCCCTGTATTTTTAGATTTGGTTTTACGAAGGGATGAATAGAAGTGTTGCCCCTCTTGATAAGACAGCCCAAGGATTTGCCATTCAAGGGTTTTGGATACAATGGCCTGCATGATCATATCTTCTTCGATAAAAAGATCGGCAGCTATTCCATATGCATCGGCGGCGGCATAAAACGATTGTTCTCGTTCCAAAAGGTCGGCAAAGAATCGATGAAGCCATGGATCATTTGGAAAGGCCTTAAGCAGATTTTCAAAGTCTTTGACAGAATCGATGATGACAGAACCATCTATAATACGACTTACAATGCTGTTCTGTTTTGTTGATCGGTCGTTCATGACTAAAATCCTTATTTAGTGATGAAAACGATTAACATCATGTGCGTTGATTGCTATGTGCCATAATATTAAGATAGGGTCAAACAATTATCCTTTTATTTATAAGCAATGGTGAACACCAGGTGTAATAGGGAACACCAGGAATCCTCCTGTTGTGGTGAACGGCAATTGCCGGGGATGTTATTGAAGCTCTCAATGCGAAGGTCCTTTAAAATTTTACAGGCAAGACAAGTTGCAAAACCATGGGGCGGTAATTCTGTTTCAAACTTGAATGATATTTGATCCGTCGGCAGACGATGTGTCTTTGCTTTGTTTTTACGTTTATTCATCGATTCGGTTTCCTTTTTAAATATCATCGGCAACTTACAACAAAAACTTGATTTTTAAAATTGGAATAAAATGAAAAAGCGGATAGCCGTTATTACGACCATTCGCTTTTTATCGATGAATTGTGACGAATCTATTTGGCGTGAGGCACACTGGAATTCGGGCAGTGCTATTGAGGTGCATTTTGAATTTGAATTCGCCGGGCAACCATATTTTTTCTTACTATTACGATTCATAAATGCTTTCTTGTGCATTGGAACACGGTGTATGAAGGAGAGAATTTTGTTGTAGTTAAGGGCTTGCAAACATTTTGATGAATTTAAGAAGGGGTTCAAAAATTGTAGAGGCCACCTGTCACAACGTGCTATTTTTTGTGATATCCTTGACAAGTCCGATTTTCATGAGGTAGTTTCAATGTATCACAAGTTTGATGGCTAAAAAGCGAAACAAATTGAGAAGTTAGCTAATCGACCGCCACCTTCTCATTCATCAAATCGCCGAGGCGCTTCAAATGGGCCTTTTCTTCGTTCGACAAATCGAAAAAGATCTGCTTTGCTTTGTCATCAGAACTTTTCTCTGCGTATCGCATGTACAAGTCCATTGCCTGGGTTTCAAGCATCATGGCAACATCGAGAATACCGACAGAGGTTTGCATGGCGGGCCGGTTTTGCTCGATAAAGGTATCGGTCTCAAACCCGCCTTCCAAAATTCCAAATCCGGCACCAGTTTCAATCGACTGTTGATCAATAGTGCCGGGAACCAGCGAAGCATAGAGATTAAAAAGCCTTTGTCTGTGGTTATCTTCAATTTTTGCCAGCTTGCCGACCAATTCCGAAACATCCGGGTCATCCGTTATTTCGCCAATATAGGTGTAAAAATCCTTCAGCCCGGTTTCCAGGCCATACGCAAGAATGATCACCTCTTCGGATGTCTCATGGCCGGTTAACAAAACCATCCCCATTTCAGCGGGCCCCGACGCTTCATGGCCTTGCCAGGATTTGATTCCTCCTTTCAGATTATACACTTCCTTAAATCCCTGCCCTGAGAGCAATTGTGAAGCGGCACGGCTTCGTCCTCCGACCGCTCAGTAAGCAACGATGGGCCTCTCTCGATCCAATTCTCCCAATCGATCCGCAAGTTCGCCGACGGGTATCAATTTCGATCCGGGAATGCGACTTTTTTCGTATTCCGCCGGCTGGCGAACATCCAGAAGCGTATATGTCCCTTCCAAATGTTCATCAATAAATGTCTGGGCCTCTTTGGCGTCAATATTTTTTACAGGTGTAAGAAACTGTTTCCAAAACATATCATCGACTCCTTATCTTTTTTAGGAGATCGGCAAATCATTCTCCTTAACCGTTTTACTTTAGTTTTCACTTGATTCATCATACCGCTTTGCAATTTCTCAACGTCAGAACCCTTTGGTCCTTAGCTTTGGCCGCATTAAAATTTATCGGATGAACGTAGCCTCCGCCACCTCAACTTATTGAAGATTTTCGAAGATATTAGATTCTATCTGACTCTTCGAGTAAGAGGCATAATCAGCAAATGGTGAATATTCAGTTCTTCTGGCTTTTGATATCTTCCCACGCCGATACGGATTCCGGATTGGTTAATATCTGTTAAAAGGGTTCCCAGGATACGGTCCCAGACGGAAAGTATGATCCCATAGTTGGAGTCCCGCTCCTTTATGACTACTGAATGGTGAATCCGATGCATGGACGGCGGAACAAAAAGAATCCAGAAAATTTTTTCGAACCATATCAGAATCTTGAGGGAACTGTGATGAAACTGGGTTGCCATAATGACCAGAGTCTCAAAAAGGAAAAGCCCGTATAAATCGACACCGAGGAATAAGATCAAAAAAATTGTAATGACTTTGGAAATTGCAAGCTCACCAATGTGAAAACGCGTTGCCGTGGAAACATCCATGTTCAAGTCGCAATGATGAACGCGGTGAAGGTCCCAGAAAAATGGAACCACATGGTTCAAAAGATGCCATATGTACAACATGAAATCCAGTATGAGTATCGTAATCAGGGTTTTTTGCCAGTAAGGCATTTCAATACTATTTAATATTCCAAATCGATTGACAGAAACATATTGACAGGCCTGTGTAATTGTGGCCACGAATAACAGCGAGAGGATAATGTTGTTAAAACCTGTAAGGGCGAGGTTAATGATCCATCGTTTTAATTTTGATACCGTAACAGGACGGTAGGACGCCAAAAGCTCCCAGATCAAAAATATCAACAAGCCGCCAATAAACAAAAACATTCGTATGGTTGACGGTTCGGTTTTGAGCATCATTTCCCCATCAGGACGTGAATTCAAGTTGCAAGTGCACCACCAATAGCCCTGTAAAAGACGTCATGTGGCGTCTGATAATTGAGGTATTTCCTTGGTCTATGATTTATTTTTTTCACTACGAATGCAAGATCTTTATTCGTTGTATCTTTGAAGTTAGTCCCTTTCGGGAAATATTGTCTTATCAGACCGTTTGTATTTTCGTTTGAACCGCGCTGCCAAGCCGAATAAGGGTCGGCGAAATAAATAGCGAACATGCATAGCAAGGTGTTGAGGTGTCTGTTAATATGTTGTTCTGTCGCTCAATAAAGTTTTGATAATTTTGGGAATCCTTAACAATAGGTTTGCGCTCAATCCCGCGTATGATGATGTGTTGAAGTGCTCTATGTGCATCTATGCGTGCTTTTCGTGGCATATCTCATCGCTGGCATATATCAACCCCAACGTCTCCAATTGGTCATTGTTTTGGCAGAGAGATATCACAAGTTCAGAACCGATTTCAGAACCTTACAAGATCGGCAAAACTTAATTTTCTCTTCCCAGTCCTTGCGATCATCACTACAGCAAATAGTTCTGCTAACAAACCAGCAAATATCACCGGCCTGAAATTCCCATGCCGGACATTGCGCCTTGATCTTAGGGGGACAATTTTTTATAACCCAGCAAGGCTTTCTGCCTTTTGGATTTCCATCCATTCTGGACAGCAGGAAAAACATCTGCCGCTCAACATGTGCCGGTATGTTTCGCCAACCTTGCTCATAGCTGTGAACAGCTTTTGTAGATACACCTAAAAGTTGGGCAATTTCTTTCTGTGTTTTGTTTAGCTTCTCACGCCATTTTTTAAATTCTTTACTGTCCATGATACACATAACACCTTATCTATAAAAATTTAAACAATAGACATTGCTACTACATTGTGACACTTTAATCAAGCGATATGTGTATTATTTCAAAGGGTGAATTTTGGATTGAATAAAATGGGGTGAGGAAGGGATATCTCGCCAATATTTGGGCTTAAAATTCCTGCCTAACATTACAGATATAGGCAATTACGGGCAGTTACCGATCGGTAGGAGACATATCAAAATTTCGAAGCCTCGAAAAGCCTGTGATCAATCGCAGATGCATGTAATTGAAAGGCGTAGCCAAATGACCTGACATGATTATCGTTTGATATTACTTTTGAGCCTCGAATTGTCATGTATCTTGGGGGTTGCTCCGATACAGGCAGGGCACGTGACTATAAAATTGTCATTTGAAGACTTATACAAAACACCGCCTTGTATTCCAAATCCCCCTGATGTTGGTGTTATCTCAAGGATTGTTTCGCATCCGCAGTTTGAACATTTATCATTTATTGTAATTGTCGACTTCTCTGGGTTAGCCTCAAACATTCTTTTTAATATTTCAATCATTATGAATTATACCCTTAGAGATAGTCTTATATTCTGAAAATACTAATTATAATGCTTTTTGGAATTATACGACAACACTATCAAGAGCTTTACAGTACATCCCAATACGGGTTCTATTGCAATTATAGTAACGGCCCCAGCAACACTCATATGCTCTGGCATATTCTTTATTATCCTGCATGAACCGTATTACTTTTTCACCGGTATGAGGCCCTTTTTGAGTGATATAGGCTTTTACAATAAAATCTGTTCCGTTTTTGGTTTTAAGTTTTGACAGCCCACGTCTTTCAAGCCAGCTATATACTTTTTGAAATTTGTGTTTGAGTTGGAGAGATCCTTCGTGTGGCTTGAACATTTCTCACCTAATACAAATGTCGATATCTCAAGGTTAGTTTTAAACTTACTATTTATATGGTGTGGTTATGTCAACATCTTATCTTTTATCGGTGAAAAAATATTCTTTATTAGCATATGACAACTAATAACAACTTAAAATGACAACAATATTAAACTTTTTTTCATCTTTGTAGAATTTCTGCAACTTGAAAGCACCCAGGCTGTCGGTCATGTCACCATTCGGCTTTATTGAGAGAAGAAGTGGAAATGCCAAACGTGGTTTTAGGTACTCTTCCTGCTCTATATCGGTCTCTATGAAAAGTACAGCTTGCCAGTATTCACACTATCAATAAAATGACTGCATTACATATATCATTAATGAGGGCTTTATAGTCAAGGTTGTTCCTGTCACATTTAAACAGGCCCTGAATTACCGCCCCCCAAAACAGCAAACAAAATCATAAGGATTATTGCTTGAATGACCCAGCCAATGATGCAAACACCAACAGCACGTAATGTGCTCTGATAGTCAAGAGCTTGTCTTACCGCAATAACCATAGCTGTTAACATCCAAATTGAAGCGATAACAAAAACGATCCCGGATATACCAGGTATAATAGCCAATACTCGAATTAAACCTGGAGAGCTTGAAAAACCGATGGTTCGCAGCAATTCACCATGATCAGCTTTGGTCTGGGGTTCAGGAATAATCTTAGCTCCGATAAAATATGTAATATAGGCCCATACATACCATGCAACAAGAGCTGTGATTGCTCCGAAAATGATTCCCTTTACCCCTATTGTTCCTATGCTCCCTATCCCGGCTGCTATACTGGAAAGAACGACAACCCCAATGGCTTGACCCATTGCTCCTTTATCAGCCTCGACCTCTTCATATAGGTTAATATCAAGCTTGGCAGCACGAAAAATTCGATCTATATAATTTTGCATTAAACCCCCTTAATTAAAGATGTCGTATAATGGCCATTGTCAAGTCAAACTCTTCCCCGGATTTTATTAAACGTTCCCATGATACATTATACTTCTGGATTTAGCAGGTTATGGTGAATTCAAGTTGCAAGTGCACCACGAATAGCAGTGTAAAAGGCTTCATGAGGCGTCTGATAATTGAGGCATTTCCTTGGTCTATGATTTAATTTATTAACTACGAATGCAAGATCTTTATTCGTTATATCTTTGAAGTTAGTCCCTTTCGGGAAGTATTGTCTTATCAGACCATTTGTATTTTCATTTGAACCGCGCTGCCAAGCCGAATAAGGATCGGCAAAATAAATAGAGAAACCTGTTTTTTTCTCAAACTGTTTGAAGTAGGAGAATTCTTTGCCATTGTCGACCGTAAGTGTCTTTCGCATTACCCTTGGAACGCGCCTGAATGCCTTGGCAGACGCAATGGTCATTGTTTCGGCCGTTTTATCTGAGAGTTGCGCAGCGACAAGATAACGACTTTTGCGCTCAACATGGGAGGCGATGCCGCCGCTACCTTTCGCCCCTTCGACCGTGTCACCTTCCCAGTCGCCGAAACGTTTGCGATTGTCGACAGCTTCAGGACGTTCCGAGATGCTTACGCGTCCTGGAATTAAACCGCGGCCGGAACCGTAACGGCGCTGTTTGCGACGCCTTTTGTGATGCCGCCGAAGATGGGTATAGAGATCGCCGCCGGTCATCGCATCAGAATAAATCCACTGGTAAATGGTTTCGTGGCAAATACGCATTGTTTTGCTGTTTGGATAATCAACCCTCAGCCGGCTGGCGATTTGCTCCGGCGACCAGTCCTCCGCGAGTTTGCATTTCACATAGTGGACTAACTGTGGGTTGGATATTCTGATAGCATGATGAGGCATACGTTTTCTCTGATCAATAAAGAATTGAGCGGCATCATACCAGTAAACAGCGTCATCCGCATACGTCGGTCGATTACGTCTGATTTCCCGGCTGATTGTCGTATGGTGACGGTTTAGACGTCGGCCGATTTCACGTAAACTTAAACCATAAAGTACTAAATGGGAGATGACATAACGTTCCTCAGATGTTAAATGTAAATAGGACATGATGGGCTCCTTCTGGTTGTGGGTTGGTGGTTCTCCTCACATTACCAGATAGCCTGTCATGTCCACTATTCAATTATATGGTTATGGTGCACTTTGAAGTTGAATCTACCAACTGATCGTCGATCAATTCTTGTCGCTGAAAGACTAGAAACGCGTAATTTCAACCCCGTCCCCCTTTACGTCCCAGGGTGGATTTAGTGGCAACCACATCGGCCTTGTACAAAAGAATCATCATATCGATGTTGTTTAATCGGCTGTAAACAGCTTTGGCAGATTCAGGTGTTAGTCTTAATTTAAGTCGGATTCTCGTCCTTTAGCCAGAATTTTTATACTCGAAATAACTATCCATACAAAATAAATCAGAAATATAGACCAAAATATCTTTTGCTTTTTATTTTCAGAGACAAAAAAGATATATAAAGATAAGGATATCCATATAGGAATTGATGAAATAAGAATAAAAATTTGAATCTTAGCTTTTTCAAATTTTGTTATTGCTTCTGAAAAATATGGAATAAGAAGCTTTTTATAGAAAAAAACTCCAAGTATAATAAGCAATATTCCTCCATTTCCTATTAATATTATAGGAAAATATTTAATTAGAGAAATATTGGATTCATTATAAACCAGCTTATTTTTGTCAAATATAAAAAAACAAGCTAAAACAATAAAACCTAAAAAAATACAAAGAATGCCTATAAATTTATTATTTGACAATTGGATTAGCCCCCATTAAAACCGCATCAGTCATTCCCGAAATGAGCCCAGATGTAGAAGCTGCTTTAATAGCTTGCATCATCGAGTACTTCAAAAGGCTACTTATTTCACCGCCGAATGCACCAGATAACGCCGCTGTAGCAGCATTATTAAATATATCTTTACCAGTAGCGCATGGCATTGCTGCCGTAGCTAAACCTCCTGCTATCGCTCCAAATAGTGCCCCCCCAGCTGATCCTCCTATAAAAATACCTATTGTACTTGCTATTCCCGAAATAGCTGAGACTGTAAATCTTTGTGAGTCAGTTAAGTATAAGCCATCCGGATCAATTAGATTAATTGGATTATTTAGGCAATAGCCATATAGATCAGTATTCCCGCCATCAAAGAAGATAGGATCTTTTCCGGTCCATCTTCCTATGTCGGGATCATAGTCTCTGTAACCGAACCTTACAAGTCCCGTGTCTCTATCCTGCAACCCTCCGGCAAATCCAAACGGCACTTCAAAACTCGGATCATTATCTTCGATGATATTTCCAAAAGAATCGTAGCCAATTCTTTTTATCACATTACCCGATGCATCTGCAACAACTCTTAAGGAGCCCACCTGATCGTAGGTGAGATAATAGGTTGAACCGTCTTTTGTCATGGCGATCGGCATTCGTCCGTCGGCATACTCGAATCGCATCAGGAGGTTATCAGAACCGTCATACACTGCCAAAAGTCGGGTCAATCCATGCCAGAGATATTTTTCGACGATGACACCATTTATCTCTTTCGCGATTCTTCTGCCCATTGGATCATGGACATATTCGATGATGCGACCGTCGGGGAGCATAACGCTCAAAAGCTCGCCTCGGGAAGAATAGTCGTAAGTGGTGACATCTGATTCGTCTGTCTTAGCAGTTAAGAATCCATCGAGGTTGTAGGAATACGTCATGGAACCCACTGACAGCAGATGATCTTCATTGTCGTAGGAAAAACTTCTGCCAGCAATACCCCGGAGCGAATTCATTTCATAAATGCGGGTGCCATTTTGATCGTATTGATATTCTTCAGCTAAGGTACCGTCTTTGGTCACGGTTAGCAGCCTTCCCATTGAATCATAAGTGAAACCATAATTGGAGGTAGTGCCGTCGACCATTTCTGTTTTGTTTGTAATTCGACTGTTATTGTCACGGAAAAGATTCCATGTCGTTATTCCTTGACTATTAACAGTATAATCTTCGTCCGATACCTCTCCATAGCCGTTAAACGTTCGACTCAAGTTCAGTAATCCACCTGTCACCGCTTCAGGTAGCCCGTTTCCGGCATTACGAGAAATCGTAAAACTCCCTGCGCCACTTAACAGACCATCATTATCATAGGTGTAGCTCTCGGTCACGCCGGCATAGGACAGCGAGGTGAGATTAAAATCATCGTTATGGGTGTAGCCAAGGGCCTGGTTTAACATACCGCTCAAAGTTTCGGACGTAACGAGCTTTCCGTCATAGTCGTAGGTGATCGATTCCGATCCTTTTGTGATCAATCCCACCTTTGTGCCGCATAGGTATGTAAAATCGATATTCCCCTCCGGAGTCTGGATCTGTGAGAGTCTGCCGTTGGCATAGATGTTGTTGATCTGGTTACCGGAAGGAAAGTTAGTCTGTTTCAGTCTCCTGTCCTTGTCATACACATAACCATAGCTACCACTCAACGGAGTCTGGTATGAACTGTTCAGGTTGACCTTGTTGTAGCCAAACCCGTGATTGATGGTAGATGGATTGGTCAGCACAGTCATATTGCCGTTATTATCATAGGTAAACCCAATGGATGTTGTATCCGGGCGGTTGATTCCGGTTACACGACCCACGGCATCGTAAGTGTAAGTTGTAGTATGATTTTCAGGATCTGTGACGGATTCAAGGAATCCTTGTGCATTATAAGTAAGGTCGGACCCTCTGGTATTGGTGTCGACAGAGGTCAACCGCCCTTTGGTATCATACCCGTAAGTGGTATCAAAAAGACCGGGGATGCTCATATTTTCTGTTACCAGTGTCGAAGGATCATAGAGCATGGTTATGGTTCTTCCTTCAGGGGACGTCACCGTTTTTTGAGATTGGAGAACATTGTTTTCTAAAGTCGTCGATTTGTCTTTGATTGTAACGGTTTCCGTGATTAGATCCGGGATATCGTTCGCATCTGTATCCTGATACGTTTTATCCTTGATTGTAATTTTCTCCAAACCGGATGGCGTGGTTTCTTTCATTTCTTTGACAAATTTGAATTTGTATTCGGAATCGAGACCATATTTGAACTCAAGATCCATGCCGCATGGTAGGGATTTGTTTACTGTTAGGCCATCGGCCGATTGAGAAAACAATGTCTGAGCGCCCGTAGGATCGGTAACAGTTGATTCATAAACGCCTGTGGAATCGGTGTGATCCATATAGGAACTAATATCGCCTTCACCGGATATGATCTGTGTAAGAATGTCACCATTTTCATATGCAGTTCTTTGGTAATTCCAGTGCCCTCCTTCCTCATCATAAACATCAGACAATCTTCCCAAAAGAGTGAATGTATGATCGAAACGGTTTTGTTCTGGTTCTATTTTGGCTGTCATCAATCCGTCAGGGGTGTACTCAAAGCTGTAGAAACTTCCATCCGGATAGGTGATTCGAGTGAGATGGTTTGCAGCATCAATGGTTAACTGGGTCGTGAGACCGTCGGGAGAAGTAATTGACGTCGGCACACTGTTCCCATCCCAATTGATTATGGTCTGGTTGCCAAATTGATCTGTGATGGAGATCAAGTTGTTGTTTTCGTTATATCCGTATTCATGTAAAACAATTCCCGTTTCCAGATTGATTGTCTTTTTGTGAAAACCGGGGTAGGACAGGATATGTCCCAAGCCGTTTGCTTCCGCAAATGGGATATCACCTCCAACCGTTGAGATGCTGAAGGTTGAAGGATAAGCGACCTTACGCACACGTTCGCCGGCATCTGCTATGTAGAGATTTCCCGAGGCATCAACAGCAACATCATTGATTACATTAAAAGCCGCTTGGGTGGGCGGGCCGTCATCGCCACCATAGAGAACATCCGAATTTTCATTATTCCCGGCATATGTGGTGATAATTCCATTTGCGTCTACTTTTCGAACCACGCGATTGTGCCAATCTGCAATGTAAAGGTTGCCTTCGGTATCTATGGCGACACCTCTAGGCTCCTCAATTTGGGCTTCAGTAGCAGAGCCATGGTCGCCACTGTAACCTTCAGTACCATTTCCGGCGACAGTAGTAATAATGCCGGCATTGTCAACTTTCCAAATTACACTGCGAGAATAATCTGGAATGTAAAGATTGCCCATCAAATCAACGGCTATGCCGCAAATATAACCAAGAGCCGCTTCAGTAGCAGGACCGCTATTGTCGCTGTAAATAACGGTACCTCCGCCAGCTACAGTAGTAATGATACCGTTTGTATCCACTTTCCGAATGCAATAATTCCAGGAATCCGCAATATAGAGATTTCCTGAAGCATCTAAAGTAATCTCGTAGGGCCGGTTAAGTGATGCTTCAATTGCGGGTTCCCCGTCGCCACCATACCCGGAAGTGCCATTTCCGACTACAGTCGTAATAATGCCGTCAATATCTACTTTCCGAATTCGGTTATTATTAGTGTCCGCGATATAAACATTGCCGTCTGAATCTACGGCAAGACCTGACGGATGATAAAGTGAGGCCTGTGTAGCAAGTCCCCCGTCACCACTGTAATCACCGATACCATTTCCAGCTACCGTTGTAATAATACCTTCGGTATCCACCTTCAGAATTCGATTTGTCCAAAGGCTTGCAATATAAAAGTTGCCCATAGAATCCAAAGCAACACTTAGCGGTGAGTCGATACTAGTTTCAGTTGCCTGGCCACCATCACCATCATAGCCACTACCTCCATCCCCGGCTACGGTTTTGACAATCGCCGCATTATTTCTATAAATAGTGCCGTCGCCTTTATATAGCGTCGGAGGTTCTTTAGAATCCAGTTGATGCTGGACAGATAAGGTCCATCCTTCAGCTAAAGTGCTCTGTTTCTTATTTGGTGGTATAGGCACGTCTATATCGCTTTTTTTCCACAATGTTGCTTCTTGACGCGTCAGAATCGACGTTATATCACCTCCTACCATTGCAAAGGCCAGTTCTAAATCAGGCGGCACTGTGTAGACTCCATCATATACAAAACCGATATTAACTTTGGCGGTAGTAACGCTTTTTACCTTCCTTCCCAAACTATCCAAACCGTCCCACACAAACTCGGTCTTCTGATTTGGTAATGGATCCAAAGTCTGTTCAAATGTTCGGCCTGCTATCTCTACGTTGACGATGATCCTTTTTAGGCCATCCGGAACGGTTTCTCCACTGGCAGGAACTGTAATTCCGTGACGAAACCCATCCACACGATTGCTTGCATAGTGCAGAGTTATGTTGGTGCCGGGGATAGGAATGTCTTCATGAAAAATTCTACTACGATTCTCAACATAAGAGTTCAAGCATTTGACCTTTTCCGGCAATGTTATAGGTTCTTCAGATTTGGCCTCTTCTGTTGAAGGTGGGCCATTGGGATTCGGAGAGATAGACCCTTCTGGTCCGTGTGGGGTTAACGGTGTTAAACTTGCTATAAGTCTCCTGGCCCAATTTGTATCATGTGGAGAAAAGTGATCCACCGCCACTCTCCAGTAAGTGGAATCTGGCTGGTACCTCTCAGCATCATTTAATCCCGCCACCTCATCGTTTATTGAGCCATTTTCGTTGAGGTCATCTGGCTGGTCGTCACCATTGCCGTCTAAAGCGTCCACAATACCATCTGAATCTGTGTCCAATAGCTTGACCACCAGGCCGTTTTTTTCCGGAACCCAGACACCCTTGTCCCGATCGTAGTTGCCGACGGGGACAACCATCCCTACATCAAAACCCAAAAAATTGTCCACCCAGGTGATGACCGGTTTTTCAAACCGAACCCTTTGGGTTCCGTCAACGCTCAATTCCGCACAATAGGTGTAGGCGGAAGTCGGAGGCAAAACAGCCGGCATGGACTCAGGGGTGGTATACTCGGTGGCCCGGGTAGTGATGGTGGTGAGTTCCTGGACATCGTTGCCGTTTTCATCTACCAGAAAGGCATGATTGTCGCCGGTAAAGACCATGGTTGCAGACCGGCTGCCGAATTCGTCAGAGACTTCCGTGCTCTGGTGGGTCACCACCGTGTCCGGGTTGCCGTCAAAAGTGATGGTAGTGGCCGCCGGGTCTTGGGCAATCATCTGGATGGTCTCGGCAATGGCAATGTCGTTCCAGGGCACATAGACCTTCCGGTGGGCGGTTATCAATCCATCCTTTTGATAGACAACGGTTAGCGTCGTTCCCCCTTCAATTGGAAGGGAAAAACGACCCTGTGCATCGGTTGACACCGTGCCGTATTCCGGATGACCGTGCAGAGTCACCGAAACATCAGGTATAGGAGTATCGTCAATGGAACGAACCAGTCCGGTGATCAATGAAAATCGTTTGGTATCGTATTCATCCACCGTGGCATCGGTTGGAATCAGGTCTTCATATTGTTCGCCGAATGAGCCTTCCGGCAGAGGTGCCGGATTGCCCGTCACCTGAATCTTTGCCTGGGCACTGTTTGAGCCGGTGGAGCCGGTCACCGTGATGATGTACGTGGTGGTATGGTCCGGTGAAACTATGGTCGAACCATTCACCGGTACGCTGCCGACACCATTATCGATAAAGGCGCTTTGTGCTCTTTCGGAGTTCCAGGTCAGGGTGATCGATTCACCCTGAGAAATGGCGGCCGAATCCGGGGTCATGGTGATGGTCGGAGGTGCGTTGGGATCGGTCACTGTGACTGTGACATCCGCCGAGGCCGTGCCTCCCGGTCCGGTTGCCGTAATGGTGTACGTGGTGGCATCCGTGGGCGAGACTTGAACGGAACCATTGATATCAACAGCCCCGATGCCTGGTTCGATCACACAGGTATCGGCATGGGTGGAACTCCAGGTGAGGGTGGAGGATTCACCCAGAAGAATCGCTTCGGGATCAGCACTGATGTTTACTGTGGGCAAAGGGATATTGACGGATACGGTGACGTTTTCAGTGGTTGTTCCGCCCGGGCCGACAGCGGTGAGTGTGTAGGTTGTGGTTTCGGTTGGAGAAACCTCATAAGACCCGTTTGGATCTATGCTTCCGATGCCAGGGTCTATGCTGATGGTATCGGCATCGATAACGTTCCAGGACAACGTGCTGAATTCTCCCAGGGTAATGGTCTGCGGATCTGCGGAAAAGGAGACTTCCGGAGGCAGATCAGGGGTTCCTCCTGCATTGATCGTTATCGTTACCGAAGCGCCGGGGGTTCCCCTGAGGAAAACGGTGATGAAATTAATGGATCGTAAGGTGATTTCTTTTTCAAATGCGACTTCGTCTCCAGTTAAAAAATCCCCAAGGGGAATAACCGTGGTGTTGAAAAGGATAAATCCGCCGGTGATCGATTTGTCGGGGGTATTTTTGCTGACGGTGACAACGCCTTCTCCGGGATCTGCTACATTGAACGTATGAATCGACGCGTGGATATGCCACTTTCCAATCTCAAAAGATTTTGGGCCGAATACGGTCTGATTGTCTGCGTGAATCAATGAAGGGAAGGCAGAAGAAATGAACAAAAAGATGAAGAGACAGCATATTTTTCGATACATGGCGAACCTCCGGATGATGTTTGGTAGTTCAACACAATTTCAGTCTTGCGGAAATGTTTAATAGCAACGTCTATACCAAAATGATGATTTCTTTTGAAACAGCAGTATTTAAAATAGATTTATGAGTCTAAAATTCTTCGAAACCCCTTATGGTAAGCTGGTTTAGAAGATCCTAAAATAATGGTGTTATTTTTAAAAAAGGAAAAGATGAGATGAGAGGTCAAGGCCTGATGGGTGAAGAACAAATAGGATTTTGCACAGAGAATTGTGCACGGTTGCACAGGTTTTTGTGCAATCTGATAAAAGGTTGCTTTTTAAACGTTGAGTGAAAAGGTCAATTTTGAGGGAAAATAAAAAAAGCGGATGGGCATTTTTACGACCATCCGCTTTTTAACAATGGGCTATGAATCTATTTGTGCGGTTTTGCGTGCGGAGCGGGTGCCGCGGGTGCCGGTGATTTCGTCTCTACATGAGGCGCAGGTGATGTGGCCGCTTTTTGTTCGGCCTTCAAGGATGCAATTTTTTTGTCCACAGCATCCATTTTTTTATGGATCAAATCAAGTTGCATATCATCAATATCCAACCGCGATGCTTCAGATAGAAATGCTTTTGCCTCTTTAAGGTCGGAAAGGGCGGATTTGCTGGCTGCCACATCCGCTTTGTACAAAAGAATCATCAAATCGATATTGCTTAAGCGCTTAAAAACAACATCTTTGGATTCGGGTGTTACGGCATAGGGCCTGGCCTTATTGATATATTTTTTTATTCCTTCAAAATCCGGCAGACCCGGAACTTTTAATAAGGTATCCGCTTTTTCCACATAATAGTTGAAAATTAGCGGGAATACATCTGTTTTGGAATAATTGTCCTTGATTTTTTCAGGCGCTTGAACACCGGGCAGGGAGATCAACAGTTTTTCGCCCATGGGGGCAAACCGTCCCTGAAAGATTTCCAGTGCACCGTCTGTTGAGTTAATATAATATTTCCCCTGGTTGATCATGCTGCTGCCGATAACAAGTAAAATAAGTACTGCCACAGCGGCAGCCATATATTTCATGGCCTTTCCCATGGGATCATCCGGGATGGTGTCATCGGAATCGGGTGGTTCATAGGATACCGAAACTTCAGGTTCAGCGGCGGCCTTTTCGGCAGTAGCCTTTTCAGCGGCGGCCTTCTCAACAGCGGCTTTTTCGCCGGCAGCCTTAATCTCCGCCAGATCATACTTTTTCAACAGGAGTTCTTTGATTCGTTTCTGTTCCGCTTCCGGGCCTGAAATAAAGGGCGGTGCGGTAAAATCCTTGGCATCTCCTTTATCCGGAGCAACATCGTAAAGCTTTTTCGGTTTCCAAACAGGAAATTTTTTCTGAAGAAGTTCCTTAACAGAAACCGGTTTCTTTTTGGGTGCAGGAGGGGCTTTTGCAGCGACTTTTGGCTTAGGGGCTGCTTTGGCCGTTGGTGTAGCTTTTGGAGCGGCTTTGGCTTTAGCGGCTACTTTTGCCTTTGGTGTGCTTTTAGCTTTGACGGCTTTCTTTTTTGCTGCTTTTTTCTTGGCGGTGCTCTTTTTCCCTTTGGTGGTTGATTGAACCAGACTGTTTTTTCCCATAAAAAACCTCTTTGAAAGTGTTTGTGACGTTGCACATGAAAAGTGTTATATGTTATACTGCAAAAAATTTATATATATGAATCCATAAGTTTTGTAAACATTTTTTATTTGAATATGAATACGAATCACTTAGCAGAAAAAAGGGATTGGCTCCTGTCGATCTTGAAAGGATATGGCTCTCTTATTGTGGCATTTTCAGGTGGGGTTGACAGCTCCTTTTTGCTGGCAATGGCAAATGAAGCGCTGAATAAAAATCTTCTTGCAGTCACCGCATCGTCTGAGCTTTTTCCGGAATGGGAAACCCGCGAAGCCGGCGATTTTGCAAAATCACTGGGCGTTGAACATCTGATTCTTCAATCCAGGATCATGCACCGGGCCGACTTTATATCCAATACAAAAGAGCGGTGCTATCTGTGCAAAAAACACCTTATAGAGGAATTGTTAACCATTGCAAACCACAGAGGGATTCAGTATGTGGCCCATGGCGCAAATATCGATGATTTAAGCGATTATCGACCCGGATTTGTTGCGGCTCAAGAAATGGGCATCAAATCGCCCTTGGTGGATGCAAATCTGACAAAAAACGACATCCGCCGGCTTTCAAAGCAGATGAATTTACCCACTTGGAACAAACCGTCATTGGCATGTCTTGCCAGCAGGATTCCATACGGCACACCGATCACCGTTAAAGATCTTAAAATGGTGGATCAGGCCGAACAGGTTCTGTTCGGTCTCGGTTTTACAGGATGCCGGGTTAGGGTGCATGACAAGGTTGCCAGAATTGAGGTCGATACCAAAGATATTGAAAGGATCATCGATAAAAAGACAAGATCTTTTGTTTTAGAAAAATTGAGGAAAATCGGGTTTACCCATGTGGCTGTAGATCTGGAGGGATATCGGCAGGGGAGCATGAATAGGGATTTAACCCTTTGAGACCTTTGAAAAACATCTCCTTTTGTCCAATACCGGTGTCAGACTCAAATTTTAATCCTCAAAATACTCGGTGTATGTCTGTGGTTAAAATTATCGTCTTCCTTGATATTGAACAAAATTAAACGTTTTTCAAAGGTCTCAAGTCATTGAAAAGAAAAAGCCACTTCTCCAATGTCGTTTTACTGGGAAGGATACCTCTGTATACGTATTTAAAAAACGCTTTTTTTGGTTCTATTTCAGGTAAAGCGCGGCTTACGAACGGGTTTTGGAATACGTCAGCGAAGCGCGGATAAATTCTCTAAACAAAGGATGGGGATCCATGGGACGCGATTTGAATTCCGGGTGGAATTGACAGCCGAGATACCAGGGATGATCTTTAATTTCGATGATTTCCACCAACTCACCATCCGGTGAGGTTCCACTGATGACCAGCCCCTTTTCTTCAAGTTGGTCAATAAATGCATTATTGAATTCATACCTGTGGCGGTGACGTTCCGAAATGTCCGAAATGCCGTAAGCCTTATGGGCAAACGTGTCCTCTTTGATCTTACAACGGTATGCACCAAGGCGCATGGTTCCCCCTTTATCAGAGGTGATATCCCGCTGCTGAACGGTTCCGGTTTTATCATCATACCATTCGGTCATCAGGTAAATCACCGGATATGGTGTGTTTTTATCAAACTCCTGACTGTGGGCACCCGCCATGCTTGCTGCATTGCGGGCAAATTCTATGACGGCGATCTGCATGCCGAGGCAGATGCCGAAATAAGGGATTTTTTCTTCTCTGGCATATTTTGCGGCACAAATCTTACCATCGATACCCCTGGAACCAAAGCCGCCGGGAACCAATATGCCGCCAACATCTTCCAGAATTTCTTTACAATTGGTTTTTTCTATTTTTTCAGAATCTACAAATTTGAGATCTACCCGGCAATCATTGGGAATTCCGCCGTGACGCAGCGCTTCATTCAAACTTTTGTAAGATTCGATTAAATCGACATATTTCCCGACAATTGCAATGGTTACCGACGATGCAGGCTCTTTAAGCCGCCTGACAATTTCCTCCCAGTTGTCGAGACGGGGTGCTCTGGTCCAGATGTTAAGCTTTTCCACTATTTTCTGATCCAGTCCCTCTTTATGAAACACCAGAGGGACTTCATAAATACATTCCACATCTTTAGCCGTGATGACCTCGTCAACGGTGACATTACAGAAAAGGGCTATTTTTGACTTGATTTCTTTGGGCAAGTATTTGTTCGTACGACAAAGAAGAATGTCCGGCTGAATACCGATACTTCGAAGCTCCTTTACGCTGTGCTGGGTCGGTTTTGTTTTAACTTCCCCGGCGGTGCCGATATACGGAACAAGCGTAAGATGGATATACAGCGCATTTTCCTTGCCCACATCCGTCCGAAATTGTCGGATAGCTTCCAGAAAAGGCAGGCTTTCAATGTCACCGACGGTCCCGCCGATTTCAACGATGACGATATCTACGATACCGGCCACCAGTTTGATGCTTGCTTTAATTTCGTCTGTAATGTGGGGGATGACCTGTACCGTCCCGCCCAGGTAATCTCCCCGACGTTCTTTGGTGATGACCGAATGGTATATTTTCCCAGTGGTAAAGTTGTTGTCTCTGCCCAATCTGGCATGGGTAAATCGCTCATAATGTCCGAGATCCAGATCCGTTTCCGCCCCGTCATCCGTGACATAAACTTCTCCATGCTGAAAAGGGTTCATGGTTCCGGGGTCAACGTTGATGTAAGGGTCCAGCTTCTGTAAGGTTACGGTAAGCCCCCTGCTTTCAAGAAGTGCCCCGATGGCTGCGGAGGCAAGCCCTTTACCCAGAGATGAAAGTACACCGCCTGTTATAAATATGAATTTCGTTTTATGATCCATTTTGTGCCTTTTCTTCAGATGCTGTGAATCAAAGTTAAGCGCTTATTTATATATATTTTTGAATTCCTCTATGGTCTTTTGAACTTCATCCAGCTCCTCTTTACCACCATTTTTCGTTTCAGCAGGCGCATCCTGGGGATAACGCGATTTAAGTTGTTGGATATCAAAAACATCTGCCTGAAAAGATGGGTTCACCTTGATATCTTGAACATGGATTTCGCGGACCAGGTTCCCATTTGAAAAAAATTCGATACGTATTGGATACCAGATCTTTTTCAATTTTTTCCAATCAAGATATAAAACTTCCAAATTTTGTGTTGGGTTGTTTGTTATTATCCAGCGAAAAGGGAGGAATGTTTTTTTGTCCAGCCATACTTGTGGCAAGGTTTCATCCGGATATTGGGCGCCTAAAACGTAAACCGGTTTGCCTTGAAAACGGCCAAAGCTTGTAACCTTTACATCCACACCAAGATTGGATAGCCGTTCCTGGAGAATTTCTCGGGATCTAAACAGGATAAGATCCTTGTAATGATCATAGGAATTTTCAGGCTCATCTGATATTTTTCCATCAATCACCGTGAATACGATGCGATTTGATACGATGCGAATTCTTTGAATATTTTCTGAGACGATGTCCGAACGGAATGTTTCCGGGGACATGAATTTTAAGGTTTCGCCGAGTTCATCGGCATTCATGTTCGGGTTGTCATCATGAAGAACCAGCTTTTGAGTCACCAGGAGACGGTGGGTAATACCGAGAGCGTTTGTCATTAATTTCAAAAGGTAGGGACCCGGCAGAACATAGGCATGCAGAGAGGTCTGCTGAAATCCCAATGTTGCAAGACAGAAAAAAATGACTAACGATTTTCTCAGAAAATATGGCATCCCAATTTAAAGAACAACGTCCTTTTTAGGCGTTTAACGCTGCAACATCGAAAAAATATTGTCGATGTTTATGAACCTATTGTTTTTGTAAGCGAAAAGAAACTGGAAATTTGAAACTGAAAGGATAAGGATTAGAGCATTTTAAAAATAGCAGAACACCTTTTATAGTTTCAAGCATCAAGTTTCTAGTTTCAAACTATAGACAGAAATAGCTGCCTTGAAAGGGCCACTTCTTCCGAGCAAAGTCTCGGAAGAAGCATAGTAACTTAATTGTGAATCTTGTGTCTTCGTGTCTTTGTGGCAATTTTTTTGGTTCCATTATTACAGTATTTCGTCTTCAAAAACTGCGCTTTCTCCGAGTTCTTCTTCAATCCGCATGAGCTGATTGTATTTCGAAATACGATCGCTGCGGGACATGGAACCGCTTTTTATCTGACCGCCGCTGGTACCCACAACAAAATCTGCAATAAAACTGTCTTCCGTTTCGCCGGATCTGTGAGAAATAACGGTTGTATAACCGGATTGCTTTGCCATCTCAATGGTATCCAGAGTTTCGGTGACCGTGCCGATCTGATTCAACTTTATCAGGATGGAATTGGCTATGCCTTCTTTGATCCCTTTTTCGAATATTTTGGGGTTGGTGACAAAGATATCATCGGCGACGATCTGGATGGAACCTTCCAAACGATCGGTCATTACGGCCCAGCCTTTCCAATCCTGCTCTGCAAGACCATCTTCAATAGAAAGAATCGGATATTTATCAATTAACGTCTGATAGTAATCGATCAGTGCTTCGGCAGTCAGTTCTTTATTTTCTGAATGGAGGATATATTTTCCTTTGTTGTAAAATTCGCTGGCAGCAGAATCCAAAGCCAATCCAATTTCGCTACCTGGCTTGTAACCGGCAGATTCGATGGCTCGGATGATAAACTGAATGGCTTCTTCATGAGACGCAAAATCCGGTGCAAAACCGCCTTCGTCCCCCACAGCGGTGTTGAAGCCTTTGTTTTTGAGTATCTTTTTCAGGCTGTGAAAGGTTTCTGCAGCCATCTGAACGGCCTGGGTGATGGATTTTGCACCCACGGGGACAATCATAAACTCCTGGATGTCAAGATTGTTGGCGGCATGGGCACCGCCGTTGATGACGTTCATCATGGGCATGGGAAGCCGCCGGGCATTCATTCCTCCCAGATATCTGTATAGGGGCACCCCATAAGCCAGTGCAGCGGCTCTGGCTGCTGCCATCGATACACTCAGGATTGCATTTGCTCCGAGTTTAGACTTATTGGATGTACCATCCAGCTTAATCATTAGTTTGTCTAATGCGATTTGATCCGCAGCATCCATTCCTCGAACAGCAGGGGCAATTTTTTCCATTACATTTTTAACGGCAGTAACAACCCCTTTGCCGCCAAACCTCTTTGATCGCTTGTCACGAAGCTCCAAGGCTTCACGTTTTCCTGTAGAAGCGCCGGATGGGACAGCAGCACGACCAACGGCACCGCAGGAAACATAGACGTCGGATTCAATGGTAGGATTGCCTCTGGAATCGAGTATTTCCCTTGCTTTGATTTCAATTATTTCGGTCATGCTTCCCTCCTGTAAATGTTTTTGGTTGATTTTGTGCTCAACCTAAATTATACGCAACGTCCTGCCATGCATATGTATTTTAGCATCTTGACAATTTTGGAATAGATGTTACTCTTCTAATTATTTAATGTCAAGAAGCGGAAATACGATATCTTTTTTAATTTTCAATAAAAAAAGCCTTTTCACAGGATAAACCGTTATGCAACATCCTGATTTATACTCCAAAGCACATCTTGTGGTTGCAGCCATAAGGATATTCACCCATAAGCACTCAAAACATCCATCGACAAATGAGATTTGCAAAACCCTGTCATTTTCTTTGGAACAAGGCAATCTAATCTGTAACAAGCTAAAGGATTTAGGAATAATTGACGTGGTCGAAGGCGCCTTTGAAAACCATCTTTTCATCAGAGACCATTTGAAAATAGAAGAAATCCCCAAGGACCAAAAGGAAGACAAGCTCGAGGAAGCACTTAAAAAATATAAGGATTCCAAAAAAGATTTTTCGAAAAAAATCGAATCTTTTCAGGCCAAACAGGCCCAAAAACAAAAAGCCCTTTTTGCTGAACTGGAGGAAAGGCTGAAAAAAGGTTCAGATAAAACCAAACCCCCACCTGAATAGTTATAATCTCCAGCCCCAAAATTTGAGAAATGTCACAAAATCCCACATATCCGAAGCTTCCCGATTCCAGGGTTTAAGGCTGGTATAAAAGGGATTGTCGGTTTTTTTACGATCTGCATAGATCTTGTCGCTTCCCACAAAAAAATCGAGGCTCGGCAGACTCAAAAAGATCGACTCCCAAGGCTTCACCGATCCCTTGACGTGGCCTTTCAAGACACCTTTATCAAAATAAAAGCTGGTGGTTCCACTGCCCAGAGGAATGTGCTCCAGTTCCTGCATGGGAAGTAAGGGAGCAGGTATTATGTTAAAATGCAGAGATTTTCTGATTGCTTGTTCGTCCACGATTTCCAGGTCCATGACCCGGTGAACACCGGGTCTTATGTGAATCAGCAGTTTGGGATTTTGAATGTTGGTATAATTCAGGCGTGACGGTAAGATTTCTCCGTAAACGTTCATTGGTTTATCCTGCCATTTCAACGGCAGTGCATCACGAGGCAAAAAGGATGTTGGAACGATGGCTTGATAACAGCCGCAAGTGCCGACCGTGGTGACCAAAACAGGCCTTTTTTCGGCATCAAGGGTCATCACCACCAAAAGACCGACGTTTTTTCCGGCAGTCAGATAAAAGGGAACCAGACTGAAAGGCACCTTTGGGAAATGAACCCGGTAAATCAAATTGGTATAGTTCCCTTTTTGGGTGGTAAAGGTGCGTTTCAGATAATAGATGACCGGATGTTCGGTGTCCACATAGATCTGTTCTTTCCCCTGATCGTCATATCTTGCCGAAGGCCGACCTATACGGTTGTAATTGGACGCGCTGTTATGGGTAAGAAATAAAGGCGTTTGCCGAAGGATAAGGCTGTCATTTATGTCCTGCCCCTGATAGAGTGTTTTTGTTTTCTCAAAAGGTATCTTTTGATAATGTGCGCATGCTGAAAGGATAAGAAACATGCCCAGTATCAATATGCGAAGGTGTTTAAACAACATGGTCAAATTTTCCTTTTTGGCCGGCGTGTTATTCAAAAGAATAGGGGCTAATTCCGCAACATCGACAACGTTTTGTCGATGTTTATAAACCTATTCTTTTTTTTAACAAAAAGAAACTGGAAACTTGAAACTGGAAGGATAAAGATCAGGGCATTTTAAAAAAGGCGGAATGTGTTTTTAGTTTCAAGTATTAAGTTTCCAGTTTCAAATCATAGACAAAAATAACTGCCCTGAAGGGGCCACTCCTTGACCCAATATAATTACAGCCCAAGCGTTGTAAAGCTGATCCAAACAAAAGCGGCTTTACGCGTTATCGTAATGAATGAGAAATGAAATCATTTTTTAATAGACTCTTTGAAGCGATCTTGATATCGATATGCGTTATCCTTAATTTTAAAAAAAGATTATCCATGGAGCGACGATTTAGAAAAACTCCTTGCCCCCTCATATACCTAAGGAAAGGATTTTTACAAAATGAGAAATGTAATTCTGATCATCGGAATGATATGGTGTATCTTGACTGCCGGAATTGGCTGGACCGGTGAAAAAAAACAAAACGAGAATCCCGTGTATGTCATTCAAACAACTCTCGGAGACATTGAAGTGGAACTGTTTCAAAGCGAAGCTCCAAAAACGGTTGCCAATTTTATCGGCCTGGCCGAAGGCACCAAAGAATTCGAGGATAGCAAGACCGGGGAAAAGGTAAAACGCCCTTATTACGATGGCCTGGTTTTTCACAGGGTAATCCAGAATTTCATGATTCAAGGCGGCTGCCCTCTGGGCAATGGACGGGGCGGGCCGGGCTATACATTTGCCGATGAAATCAATGCTAAAGCCCTTGGATTGGACAAAATAAAGGCGTTCGATTCCCAAAAGGGACCGCATCGTTTTTTAATGATTAGAAGTAAGGAAGAATTTCAGCGAAACCTTCTTGTGCCTTTGTTTAAATCGATGAATATTAAATCTCAAGAAGAACTCGATCAAAGAAAAAAAGAGGTTGATGCCAGACTCGATAAGTTAACCCTCAAAGAGGCTTACGAAAATATGGGTTATGTCTATTCCAAAAAAGGATCAAAACATCCGCCGGTACGCGGCTCGCTGGCCATGGCCAATGCAGGTCCCAATACGAATGGATCACAGTTTTTTATTAATCTGGTCGATACGGACTGGCTCACCGGCAAACATACCGTTTTTGGAAAAGTGGTAAAGGGAATGGATGTGGTGGATAAGATCGGAGCGGTCAAGGTCGATTCAGGGCAAAAACCGGTAAAGGATGTGAAAATTATTTCCATTCACCGAAAAACATCTTCGTAGCATAATTTCTGATTATGGCCGTCAAGGCACGAGAAAAAATAATAAGATTATTGCCTTTGGTTCGGAGTTTGTCCGGATTTGGAGCATAAAAATGGGGTATTGTCTTATGGAAGGGAATGAAGCAATGGCCTGGGGGGCGGTTGCTTCAGGATGCCGTTTTTTTGCCGGGTATCCCATCACTCCGGCAACAACCATATTTAATACCATGCTTAAGCTTTTACCGCCCATAGGAGGCGTCTGCCTTCAGGGTGAAGATGAAATCGCTTCCATCGGATACTGTTTAGGGGCGTCCATGGGGGGCTTGAAGGCCATGACCGCCACATCGGGACCAGGAATCAGCCTGTATAGTGAGCATATTTCTTTTGCCATTGGAAGCGAGATTCCCATTGTCATTGTGGATGTCCAACGGCTCGGGCCTTCCACGGGTTCGGCCACCCGGGGCGCTGACGGTGATATTCAGTTTTTACGCTGGGGCAACAGCGGAGGATTGCCTGTTATTGTACTGGCCCCTGTGGATGTTAAGGACTGCTATTTACTGACCATCAAGGCTTTTAATCTTGCCGAAGAATTTAGATGTCCGGTATTTATTGCCTCCAACAAAGAGATCGCCATGACCCGTGAAAATCTGAACATGGATGCCATTGATGTGCCCAAAATTAAAGAACGCCTATCCCCTCCGAATAAAAAACCGTTTATTCCCTTTCAAGTATCTTTAGAAAGTAAGGTCCCCTATTTTTTACCCATCGGCGGTGATGTGATCGTTCGTCAGACCTCTTCGACGCACGGGGCCGACGGCTACATCACCACCGATTTCGATGAAATTAGCCGGGTCCAGGATCGACTCAACACCAAGCTGACGTCTGAAGTAAAAAGATTCAGTTTTCACGAATCTTTTCAGGAAAAAGATGCCAACACCCTTCTTTTGACTTATGGGATTACCGCCCGGGCGGCCCGTGATGTATACGAGATGTGTAAAAATTCAGGGCGTCCCGTTTCGCTCCTTATTCTCAAAACCCTCTGGCCGGTGCCCGAAAATTTAATTAAAGAAAAAGCTGAGCATGTTCAGCGGGTGGTTATGGTGGAGATGAATCTCGGACAATATGTTCGAGAAATAGAGCGGATTTTGCCGGATAAAACCATCAGTTTTTTGGGTCAAATGGACGGACGTCTGATATCCCCGAAGCAGATAGCAAAGGTTTTGGCTCATGGGTAGTTTATTGAACAAAAGCAGGCCGCCGGTTTTCTGTCCGGGGTGTTCTCATGACCGGATCACCCACACCTTGGACCGAGCTTTTCAGAACATGGGGCTGAGAGGGGAAGAGATTGTTATTGTCTCCGACATTGGATGTTCCGGACTATTTGACACCTTTTTCAACACCCATGCATTTCATGGTCTTCACGGCAGGGCGCTGACCTATGCCACCGGGTTGAAAATGGCCCAACCCGATCTTCATGTCATCGTAACCATGGGAGACGGCGGCCTGGGTATCGGCGGTGCCCATGTCCTTTCTTCATGCCGTCGGAATCTTGATTTGACACTTTTGGTGTTGAACAACTTCAATTTCGGGATGACCGGCGGACAGTTTTCGGCGACCACCCCATCGACCGCCCAGGTGGGGTCCGGTTTTTTAAACCGCTTGGAATTTCCTTTTGATATATGCCGAATCGCAGCATCGGCAGGGGCTGCCTATGTCAAACGCTGTTCCGGATTTGCAAAAAATCTTTGGCAAGAGATAGAAAATGCTGTTCGTTTTGACGGCTTTTCTATCCTTGATATCTGGGGGATATGTCCGGGGCGCTACACCAAACGCAACAAACTCACCTCAAAAATCATTGAAGAATCCCTCGCCAAAATGCCGCCGATTAAAAATCCGGTGCCTGAAAACCAAAGAGAAGAATATGGGCGCCACTACAAAGCCCTGGCTGACGGACAAAAACAGGTTCCACCGCCTAAAAAAATGATGCCGCAGTTCGATCCAATTGAACGAAAAAGAATGGATGTGGTTATTCTGGGCAGCGCCGGTCAGCGGATCATCACCGCCGGAGAAATCTTGTGCCTGGCAGGACTTGCCGCCGGGTTTCAAACCACTCAGAAAAATGAGTACAATATTACCGTTCTTAGAGGACCTTCCATAACGGAGGTGATTTTG
>Ga0307425_1000447_pt1 | contig 26275 bp, 25 predicted proteins | sample SalMarWE160330MG_FD_202152 | JGI IMG/M metagenome (GOLD analysis project Ga0307425, IMG submission 202152) | Salt marsh sediment microbial communities from the Plum Island Ecosystem LTER, Massachusetts, United States - WE1603-30 | ecosystem: Environmental > Aquatic > Marine > Intertidal zone >...
GCCGATGCCGGAAAAGTTTTTATAAAGTTCCAGGTGAGTTTTTGTATCTGAAGAAGGATTTAGCTTTCCTTCAACTTTATTTCCCTCAAGATCTACCAATACTATATCCTTATAAGTTAGTTTTTTATACGCTACTCCGCTAGGTTTAATTGCCACCAGGGATTTCTCCCTGTCAATTCCAGATACATTGCCAAAGGTAGATGTAACAAGTCCGCTTAAGTAGAGTTTTATATTGGCTTTATATACTTCTTTTTTCAATTTCAAAAGGTTCATTTTCTTAATTCATTCTCCAGTATATCTCCTAATTTTTTATATCTTTTATACAGATGATTATAAATGGAAATGTTCCTCTTATCAGGATGATAAACGGTTTCAAACTTCGACCCCATATATTCCTGTGCTTCCTCTACTGACTTGTATGTCCCGGCTGCCACTGCTCCAAAAATAGCAGCTCCCAGTGCTACAGATTGTTCGGATCTTGTTATCTTCACCGGCATATTAAGTACATCAGACAGTATCTGGATTACCAGTGGTGATTTCTTAGGTACTCCTCCAATAGCCACAATCTGGTTTATGACAATGTCCTCCTCTAAAAACCTGTCTACTATAGCTTTTGCGCCAAATGCAGTTGCCTCAACCAGTGCTCTAAACAGTTTAGGAGCATCCGTCCCCAGGGTCACGCCTAAAATTGCTCCTTTTAGCTTCTGGTCCGCATAGGGGGTTCTTCTTCCATTTAGCCAGTCCAGGGCAATCAAATTATTGCCTTCGGGGTTTATTCTTGAAGCTTCTTTGGTAAGTTCCGGGATAATTAGGTCAATATTTTTTTTTATCTCTTCTTTATTTATGGAGCCTGAATTTATTTTTTTAAAGGGCCATGAAAGTAAATCCCTAAACCAGGCATAAACATCTCCATAAGCAGATTGTCCTGCTTCCAGTCCTATCATTCCTGGTATCACGGACCCATCAACCTGACCGCATATGCCGGATATTAATTTTCCTCCAATTTCGTTTTTAGGACTTACGGCTATATCACAGCAGGAAGTACCGATTATTTTTACGAAGGTACCCGGTTTTATCCTTGCCCCAACCGCTCCCATATGAGAATCATAAGCTCCTACAGAAATAGGAATGCCTTCATTCAAGCAAAGTTTTTTTGCCCACCTGCCGGATAACTTCCCTGCAGTATAATCCGAAGTATAAGTTTTGCTATACAATCTCTCCCTCAAACCTGATAACAGGGGCGATATTTTTACCAGGAATTTTTCCGGAGGGAGTCCTCCCCAGGAAGCATGCCACATTGCCTTATGCCCCGCTGCACATCTGCTTCGCTTTATCTCCATTGGGTTTATATTCCCGGCAAGAATTGCCGGTATCCAGTCCGCATGCTCAACCCACGAGAAAGCAGCCTCTTTTACTTTATTATCCTCTTTCAGTACATGAAGTATCTTTGACCAGAACCACTCTGAAGAATATACTCCCCCTTCATACTTGGTATAATCTTCTCCTCCCCATGATCTGGCTGCTTTATTTATTAACTCCGCTTCTTCTACGGTACTGTGATCTTTCCACATTACAAACATAGCATTTGGATTATCTTTAAAATCTTCCTTTAAAGCCAGCACTGTGCCATTCTCATCTACCGGCCCTGCAGTAGAGCCGGTTGTGGCTACCCCTATGCCTGCTATATTATCCTTTATACGCAGGGGAGCATCTTTTATTGCATCTGTAATTGATTCTTCGAGGGATTCGATATGATCCAGGGGATGCTGTCGAAACTGGTTTTTCTCAGGGCTGCAGTACCTGCCTTCCATCCATCTTTTAAAATAAGAAACACCGGATGATATTTCTTCACCGCTGGAGGTATCTACAATAACTGATCGTACAGAATCGGTGCCAAAATCTATGCCTATTACATATTTAGATTCCTTCATGATATTTCTTATATGGACATTTATTATAACCTGATTTAAGCTCTGCTTAATTTCTTCTTTATAATATAATGACCTGCAATATTAGAATTTTCTAGGTCGAAAGTATTATCAAAAACAATAGCTACTGTACCAAAAACTCCAACATTTTCTCCTAATTCTGAAAACTGGATATTATAGTTATCTTTAACTTTTGGAAAAGTATTTTTAGAGACCGATTTCTTGACTTTCCCTAAATACTTCCTTCCAAATTTAATAACTTCACCGTGAATTATAATTAGTTCCGGGTTAAACATTTTAATTGTATTGGAAATTCCGATACCGAGGTATTCAGCATTTTTCTCTACATTTCTGGTCACTATCCTGTCACCCTGTTTATAAAGCTTGTACAAATCCTCTATTCCGAGTTTACTGCTTTTGTAATCAGCTGATTTTCCACTTTTTCTAATATCAGTTATTATGTCTTCCATCAAAGAATTAATTGAGCATAAAGTTTCAAGACACCCTACATTTCCGCAGTGGCACTTTCTGTTCCCCGCAAGATTGGTTATTATATGGCCCACCTCCCCTGCCATTCCCTTATCTCCGACCATAAGTTTATTATCTATAAATACACCGGTGCCTATACCAATTCCAGTCTCTACGCATACAAAATCATTAACATCTTTTGCAAGGCCATATTTTTTCTCTGCAATTGCCTGGACCCTGCATTCATTTTCAATAAAAGTAGGAAGTCCGATTTTTTTCTCTATAATTTCTTTAAGTTTTATATTATTCCATCCATCTAAATTGGGTGAAAAAATAACCAGGCCTTTCCTGCTGTCAACCAGGCCCGTTGCTCCTATTCCTATACCTATTATTTCTTCCTTGCTGACCCCGGATATGTTAATAATCTTCTTCAAATTCTTTACCAGCTTATCTATAATCGCATCCGGTCCAAGCTGTTCCTCAGTCGGAATTTTTATTATTTCTATTATGTTTGAACCAAAATCTGTAAGAGCAATCCTGATAGTCTTTACCCCTATCATTATTCCTAATATATAACCAGCTCTGACATTGAATTGAATTAGTATCGCTTTTTTACCGCCGGAGGAAGTAGAGTCGCTTTTACCAATTTCTTCTATAAGGCCGTCTTCTATTAGCTCACTTATATACGCTGAGGTAGTGGGACGACTTATCTTAAGCCTCCTTGATATATCAATTCGAGAGATCGGTCCTATATCTATCATTATTTTAAGTATATTTTTCTTATTTATTTCTTTTAGCGAAATATTATTTTTTTCTTTTCCGTAAACCATATTAAAAATTATATCATTAAATGATAATCTACCACTAAAATACTTTTTACTAAAAAATTATACTTCTACAATATCTATGCCCATAAAATTACAGAAAGTTTTGATCTCTTTTGTTAAATCCCCAAAAATCATACTGGCATGATGTACAAAACCTTCTTCAATTATAGTCCTGTAGAGCTTTTTTAAGTCTTTTACTTTAATCCATTTCCATGTACCCCTGAGGGTTCTATTATCAAACACTGCTTCTCCGGTTGTGGATAGCATCTTAAACCTTCCGCTTACTTCCACCAGTCTGTTTAAGGTCACAGGACCTTCTTTTAATTGAAATTCTGCTGTTCCATAGCTTTTATCATATCCAATTTGTTTACCCAGTATCGAATGGGTATTAATCTGAGGTTTGCACGATTTACATCTCAAACTTATTGGACCATTTCCACAGTGCCAGGCCAGAAACATATTTTCATTTTCCTGATTTTGTATGGTCCAGTCAATAAAATGCGGTACATCCTGCTTAAATGTCAAAAGATGCTGTATCACCATAGTGATTGCACCAAGAATATCAACTTCACAAGCACACATTATACCACTGTCGGTCAGTCTTCCCATACTGAGACAGGGAGATATTCCGATCTCTTCCTGCATGGCTGTCCAGCATTGTACCGCAAAACCGGAAAGATTTTCTTCCGATGAATATTTTTTAAGTACATATTCAAGTCCGGCAATTTTAGAGATTGTTTTGTCATCTGTAAGTTTGCAGTCATAAGATTTTTTTATCTCATCGGATATCTTTTTTATATCACTATCTTTTATATCTCTTAAATCTGCCTTTAGCTTAAGAAGTGTATAAGGTACAACCTTAATTCTAAACTTTTCTATAAGGTCTACCTCATTTATGGCACAGGTCTCAAAGGGTGCGGGTCTTGGGCCAACCGCACCTATTTTCATACCTTTAAAGCCTGAACTTGCAAGCACTGCCTTGGAAAATTTCCTTACATCCGATATGAATTCCTCCTCTTCCGGAAAATAAATTCCTGAAAAGTCAAACTTTATATTTCTTCTTACCAGTCCCGATGCAGTAGAGATGGTGCCGCAGAATGAGTCTGACTTCCTGTTTCCATCCCCGGTAAACGGTCCTTCTTTTGTGCCAAAAACCTGGACCGGAATGTTATCGAATGCTTCTGCAATTAAAAGATTTGGTATTTCCTCACCAAAAGTCATCATACCTATAAGCAGGCCGTCAATATCTTTTTCTTTAAATAATTTTATAACTTTTTCTGCATCTTCCGTAAAAGTTACCAGTCCGCCATCTGTCAGACTTTCATCGGGGTATATCAACTCAACTTCCTCTATTTTTTTATCAATTGATTTAATTACCCTTGCCCTCATATCAATTGCCCATTCTTTGCTGAATGGTGATCTATGAGACGGAACAAAACCTATTTTTACCATTTTAGAAAACCTTCCTTAAATAATTTTAATTTATGCTATACTTAAATTAAGTAACTTTAATAACTTACCTGCTTGGTTAAAGTAAAAAATTTCTTTATTAAATAAAAAACTATATGTTAGTAAGTTTAACTAACATAATGTTTTTTGTCAATATTTCTCTTTTGCATACCTTAGCTTGTGCCGCCATATTTTATTTTATAAGTACTTCCATTTAATTTTTATCCGGCATTAACTTTTTTAAAAAATATATAATCAGCGAATTTATTCATTAATGATATCAAGGGCATAGTTTACATAAAGCCGCTGCTTTTTAGACTCTACACTCAGCAATATATAAAAGCCTTTGACATCCTGCGGAACCGTAACAGCAGTAGTCCATTCTGTTTCACCTTCTGAGGGCGTTACCGGCGCAGATACCATGTCCATAATTTTATAAATGCCATAAGATTATACCATCCTCACCAATAACAGGTGGTTCTCCTATATGAACTTTTAAAGGATACTCACTGGGATTAAAATTTCTCCATGTGAATTCAAGACCAGCATCTGTACGGCTTACATTTGCAAGAGTAATAGTGTTATCATTGATTGCTTCAATCTGGGAATCAGGTTCCTTAATCAAACCCTCAATCGGTTCGGTAATCGGATAAGTTAAATCTCCGGCAACCTGGTCCAGGTCTATTTCCAGTTTCTGGTTTACTTCGCCTACATCCTGATAAAAATAATTAAGTTCGCCGGTAACATAGCTAACATCCATAGAGAGCCTGGAGCCCGGGGTGATTTCTTCTATTCCTTCGTATTCTACATATATAAGCTGTATTTCCGGTTCTGCCGGTTTTCCTGTCATATAACCCCGCATCTGAAAACCCGGAGCCAGACGGTGTCCGCCCGTACCCAAAAAAGCAGTATTACTGTTTATAGTCTCGCTGTCACCGGCATCAAGTACAGCTGGTTTTCCTTCTGCTGCTTTCATGGCACTCCAATTATATGTCTCATTCCTTATGGTAATGTAAATTCGCAAATCCCCGGATTCTGATTCACCTATTTCTGTTGCAACTGCAGTCCAGCCTCTTGATTCAGCTGATATACCGCTATCTGCTAAATCGGGAACTACAATGTATGCGCAGGAATAGAGAAACAGAGCGCATACCAGTATTGGAATTATAAAAATCATATTCTTTTTATTAATGCTCATTTTTTTCTCCTCCACAAAAATGGAAATACTAGAATTTTAAAAGCCTGGGCATAAACCCTCGGTTTTTTGTCTATTCTCAATATGTAAAGTGAGGAATAACTCCATTTATCGACGAAACGACCTGCCAGTAATCAGAAGGTGCATCTGTTCCGCCATCTACACCCTTTACAGTCTTTTCTTCACCCTCATAGGTAACTGTTATATAATATCCAAAGCATTGCTCGCATGGATCATGCCACGTACTATACATCTTATTCTTAAACCATCCTCTACTGGCAATACCCAGGAGTAATTGCTCTACTTCTTCAGGTGTCACCTGTTCCTCTATTGTTTCCACAGTATTGTCACCGGTGATTCGTCCATCCGGATAAATAGCATAAAGTTCATCAATGCCACTAGGTCCACCGTTGCGCTCGTATACAACAACAGCTCCGGACTGCACAAGAAGTGCAGCCTGATCCTGTCGAAAAGGTTAGTACACGTCCACCTGATTCTGAGACTTCTGTACCCGTTCCTTGTTCTGAAGGAAGGAACTTCACAAGCATAAAGACACCCAAGCCGATCACTATGATCGCACTGGCTACAATTGCAGCTATTTTCCATGCAGGCATTTTCTTTTTGCCAAGTTCAGCTGCTGGCTTTGCCTTTTCGATCTTCTCTTTTGTTAATATGCGGGTTTTCCTGGCTGCTATAATACTTTGTACGCCTATAAATAATAGTAAAAGTAGACCTATTACGATTTTTGTCCACCAGGAGCTCAGGTTTCCGTTGAACTGGATCAAAGTCTGAATAACACCTATAATGAGTGCGCCAAACAGTGTACCAAACAAATACCCTACGCCACCCGTCAGCATCGTGCCTCCTATTACTACTGTAGCGATTACAGTCAATTCAAAGCCATTTGCATAATATCCATGTCCGGACGCCAAGTAGATGCTAAGTACTAAACCTGCCAGCGCAGTGAAGAAACCTGTCAACGCGTAGACCCCCACTTTCGTGGCGTTTACCCGCAAGCCCATCAATCGTGCGGATTGTTCATTGCCTCCGATAGCGTAGACTGTGCGGCCAAAGCGTGTATAGTGCGCAATATATATCGCCAGAGCATAAACGACAAGCACCAGCACAACCAAGAGAGAGATATAAGCCCCCTCTTTTGTAACTGGATTGCTTAATCCTGGAATCAGAATTTTCGTCCATGAAAGAAGCTCGTATATTGGGTTGTAGATAGGTATTGAAACGTCGCTGATGAAAAAGCACAACCCGCGCCCAATCCACAAGAACGCCAATGTAGCAATGAATGGATGCACTTTCAGGAAAGTGACGAGGCTTCCCATTATGGAGCCTATAAAAACCCCCATGACTAACATGAGCAGCATCACTATCCATGGATTGCAGCCCGCTCGCAGCAATGCCGCCGAGGCGGTCCCCGTCAGTGCAATAATGCCAGCGACTGAAAGATCGATCCACCCACTCCCTGAGAGGATGACGAACGTCCCTCCAACTGCTGCAATCAACAAGAATGGTGACGTTATGAACAAAGAAAAACTTGCGGTTCCCTCATCGCTTTGAAAAAGATCGCCCCAATGGCATAGGTAATGAAAAAAAGAGTTGCCGTGGTAAACAGGGGGATGTACTTGCGATTGATGGAAAATTTGGTGGGAATAAAGGGGGCTAAATTCTTTTTCATTAACTTAATCGGCCGGGAAGACATCCTCGGCCGTGATTATCCGCACTCCAAGGCCCTTTCAGCTACCCTTGTTTCTCGGCCTTTTTCTTGCCCTTCAGCCAGGGCAGCCGCAGCCAGGGCGGTAGAGCAATTCTGAATTTCCTCCCGCCACGCAACGATATAACAATGCCTTGCAGCACAATGAAGAGATACAGCAAGAGCCCGCTTACTATCGCTTGAAAGTTTGATTGGACACCCGCCGCACGGATCAGTTCGTTGATTACCAGAAGGGTCAGTGTGCCTATTGGCGCGCCAAGCAGGTTCCCCACGCCGCCGTTGAGCAGAATTCCGCCTATTATATTCGAGGCTATTGCTTTTAATTCGAACAACGCCCCGTTTCCGATATTGCCTGCTCCTGTTGTCATGATGAACACAAAGCCTGCGATGCCGGCCGTCAATCCGCTTATTACGTATGAGAAGAATATCGTTCTCTTTACGTTGATACCGAGAATCCGAGCGCTCTGAATATTGCCGCCAACAGCGTAGACATTGCGCCCGAAACGCGACCACTTCATAAGGGCGGCGAAGAAGACAACAAGGACCACCACAAATATGACGCCTGGTTTGATTTGACACGGGATGAAAACGCCTAGTCTGTTTTGCGTGCCAAGCCAAGGAATCATTATTTTAAAATCCCGCAAGGCAACAAAAGCAGGCATAGTCACGTTGATCGGATCTTTGTGGAGTGTCGTCAGCAGTCCTTGCGCTAAGAATAACCCTGCCAGCGTTATGATAAATGGCTGTATTTCAAGATAGGCAATAAGATATCCCTGCAAAAGACCAAACGCGATACCTATACCCAGCGCGAGAAGTAAGGCGCCCCAAATGCTCCCCATTTCCGATTCCAGCAACATGGCACAGGCCATGGTTACCAGGCCACACAGCGCGCCGATGGAAATATCGATGCCGCCTACGATCATAACTACGCACAGACCAAGTGTCATGATGATGAGCGGAGCGTTCAGGTTGAACAGGTCAAAGAAGGTCTGAAACTGCATGAAACTGCCCGGAAAACTTATAATGGCAAGCAAGTACATCAGTACAAATATGACCAAGGCGATGAGAAACAGAAGATTCGAATTCGATAGTCTTGTTTTTGGTTTGTTTGCATTCAGAGATTCCATCCTACTCCTTATTCATAGATTTTGGTGCACTTCTCTTTAGTACGCTTCTAAATCTCCCGGTTCGAACCCTGTTTATGACTTTCCCGGCAAAAACCCTAACCACAGGCGATCCAACTACCATGAGAATGATAATGAATACTGCCTTGAAGGCCTTAATCGTCTCGGTTTCTATCTCCAGCCTGAGCAGGGTCCTATTCAGCATCTCTATAGTGTACGCGCCGATAATAGAACCGGTGATGCTGAACTTTCCGCCGGAGAGCTTGTTTCCGCCTATTGCTACGGCGAGAATCGCGTCCATCATGATAAACTTGAGCAGATTGACACTGTCATGGCGCCCCGCCTTGTTAACTGCGATGAAACCTGCGACCGCGGTACAGATTCCCATAATCAAAAAGGTCAGGAATATAATCTTTTTCGGGTTGATACCGTTCAGACGCGCAGCATTTGGGTTGATTCCCACAGACTCAATATAGAGCCTGAGATTCGTGGTCTTGAGTACCACTGCAACGATCGCAATGAAGACGACGGTCAGGATTATTGGAGTCTGTATTGGCACTCCCGGTATTACGGTGCCGATTTGATTCGATATATCGTTCGCCATTATGGGAGACAATTTGCCGTCAATCATAAAGGCGATGGACCTGCCCCCCATAAACAGTATAAGGGTCGCAACCATCGGCTGAACCCTGAATATGGAGACCAGGGTGCCGTTGAATACGCCGATGACTAACCCGGCCACGCAGCTTAAGAGGAAAGCCGCTACTATGGTCAACAAGGTGACCTCACCAGCATTTAAGACGAACCAGACAAATACTGCGGAAGTAATGGTGGCGGCCGCACCTATGCCTATGTCCTGCCCCTGTGAGGCCGCAGTAACCAGGGTCATACCTATTGACAGAATAACCAACTCCGAGGCGCCGAACAGGATATTCGGTATGTTCCCGTAAATTGCTCCCTTTACCATGGTAAAGCTGAAGTAATCGGCTCCCTTTATCAGATTAATCACAATGAGGAGCACCAGAACAGAGAGGGGAAGGAATAGATTAGATAAGCGATATAAGTATGCTTTTAATCCTATGTGTATTTCTGACCTTTGCATATTTATTCACCCCCCCGGGCTATCATGTGCATAACATCGTGTTCCGTCACATCCATTCCACTGAGTTCTCCGACAATTTCACGGTCCTTCATAACGATCATTCGAGAGCAGGTTCGAAGCATTTCGTCAATTTCTGAAGATATGAATGTCAGGCTCATTCCCTCTTCAGCGAGCTCGAGCACAAGTTTTTGAATCTCCACCTTGGTTCCGACATCGATTCCCCGTGTGGGTTCATCGAGGATCAGGTACATGGGGTGCGTAAGTAGCCAGCGCGCTAGAATGACCTTCTGCTGATTGCCGCCAGAAAGAGATGCGATTGGCGTGTCGATGGACGGTGTTTTAATGCTTAGTTTCTGTATATACTGGTTAGAAAATTCCTCAGCCTGTTTCCTCGAAAGAGGCCTAAAAAAGCTTTTCATGACCTGCAAGGCTAGAATAATGTTGTCGCGAACCGAAAGCTCGGCAATGATTCCGTCGCCTTTGCGGTCCTCTGGTAGATAGCCGATTCCCTGTTTCATGGCGTTTAGGGGCGATTTGATCTTCACTTTCTTACCTTTCATTTTGACTTCACCACCCGTCACCTTGTCGGCGGCGAAGATTGCGCGAGCACTTTCGCTGCGCCCGGAGCCGATCAGCCCGACAAACCCATTTACCTCGCCTTTTTGTATAATGAAATCGAATGGCCTTACCCCGGCGGCACTCGAAAGTGCCGTAGCCTCGTATACCGGCACACTGCTGTCAGATTTAAGCGGCTCATGTTTTTTTATCTTAGAGATATCACCCAGTGCCTTCCCCATCATCTTCGAGATAAGCTCAATTTGGGGAAGCGCAGATGCTTGGTATTCGCCGATCAACGCTCCATTGCGAAGCACCGTAATCTTGTCGCTGATCTCGTATACCTGATCGATAAAGTGGGTAATGAAGATGATCCCCACACCCCTGGACTTAAGTTCGCGCATGAGGTCGAAGATTTTTTTCACCTCATCTTCGTCAAGTGAAGACGTCGGTTCATCAAGAATGAGAATCTTGCAGTCCATATCGACCGCGCGGGCAATCGCAATCATCTGCTGGACCGCCAGCGAACAGCTTGAAAGTTCCTGGGTCGGGCTCGCTGAAATACCGAGGGAGTCGAGCATTTGTGCCGCCTTTTCGTTCATCTGCTTCCATTGAACGAAAGTGTATTGGCCGCGACCTATAAACATATTCTCCGCCACGGTCAGATTGTGGCAAAGCGCCATTTCCTGATAGACCGTACCGATTCCCATGTCTTGCGCTTCCTTCGGCGACTTGAAGTGGATCGGCCTTCCATTTAAAGCAATCCGACCGGCGTCCTCTTCGTAAACCCCGGTTATGACCTTTATCAGTGTGGACTTGCCCGCTCCGTTTTCACCCACAATGGCATGGATTTCACCTTTTCGGAGCGCGAAGTCTACGTTATCCAGAGCTTTAACACCTGGAAAGGATTTGCTTATACCCTCCATTTTGAGGAGTATATTTTCTGACACCAACTAAAGACCTCCTTACTGGTACTATAAAAATTAACTACAGTGCGGTGTGCGGATCTAGTCCGGCACACCGCACTGTAGTTGTGAAATCTTACCAAAAAAACAACTAAAAACAACTACCTTGTTATCACACCCTTGCCAGGATCGTCATTGATACCCCATTTATCGATGTCTTCGTCGGTTATCATGTCAGTATCAAAGAGCAATTCTTCCTGATAGACGATTCCGCTGGGGATATCACCACTTTGGATCCACTTAGAAATCTCGGCTGCCTGACGTGGATTACACTGCATGTCGGCGTCCCAGTAACCTTCCTGTACGTTCCTAAGTGCAAAACGGTTAAAGTCAAAACCAATTATCTTGACATCGCCGTCCTTGCCATGGCTGATACCAGCCGCCTCGAGCGCCTGAACAGCGCCTTGCGCCATACCGTCGTTCTCCGCGTAAATGACGTTGAAATCCTTGCCTGCAGCAATTGCGGCTTCAACCACTTTGCGGGCTTCCTCAAGACTCCAACTGTCTCCACCTGTTCCATCGGCCACTATATTGAGTTTACCAGCTGCTTCGGCTTCGAGCACTGCTTCGCTACGACCTATTTCAGCCGCGCAACCCAACTGACCACGAATAAGGACTAGATTGATCGGATCCAGACCCTGTTCCAACACCCATTCTACTGCCGTTTCACCCTCATAAGCCATATCCGAGAGAAGTGCTGCTTTATAGTTCGAGGGATCCGTCTCAATCGCACGGTCAAAGAGAATAACCGTAACGCCTGCGTCTATTGCAGACTTTAAGGTGTCGTCCCATCCAGACGCGTTTGCGGCCGAGATCAGGAGATAGTCCACTCCATCTCGAATGTACCCTGTGGCCGCAGCGATCTGCTCGCTGTTGTCCTGGGTGTTGGTCTGTTTTGCGTCATAGCCGTTCGCCTGTGAGAAGACATTATTCATGTCTTCAACATTGGCCTGCCGGTAGCCTGATTCTTCCGGCGGTAGATTTACGATGCCGACCTTGATCAGCTCCGTTTCTGCTGCTTCTTCTTCTGCTACTGCTTCTTCTGCTACTGCTTCTTCAGTTGTCTCTTCAGCTACTGCTTCTTCTTTAGCTGCTTCTTCTTTACAACCTGACAAAGAAAACATTGCAACCATAGAAATGCTTAATAGCAGCACTGTTATCCATAATAATGATTTTTTCATTTCTAAATCCTTTCTTTATAATATTTTTATTTACAAAAGCTTTTTTCTACAAATCACCTCCTCTTATAACTCTTTACTTTTTACATTATCTCTGGTAAATTTTCCCTGAGATTTGTTTAGGATATGTTTCTAATATATTTTTATATTAGTTGGCCTGGGCAAATCTCTTTTTTTTTTAGAACAGTCACCTCCTCTTATTTTCCCGTATTCTTAATTATTAGTATTTTTAGGGATTTTTTATTTTTAGTGTAAAATAGTTTCCCTTTTCTTGGTTTTTGCTGGATAGTTCATTAAAGATTTTAAGTATTTATTAGTTAGTAATTTTACATAACATTATATAAAATGTCAATTTTTTTATTTTTTTTCAGCTATTTTAAACAAAAACGCTAAAGTTGGATGCTTATAATTAATATAATAAATGCGGATGAAAAGTTGTCACTAAAACTAAATCTCTCTTTCCCAATGACCAGATACTTATACAGATCCTTTATCCTGCAACTATGGACAACACTAAAAAGCGGAAGGACAGTGCGCGAGACTGACCGGTTATTTATTCTCAACCTGGTATATATTTTAGAGAAAGGTCAAAAGAATATGTGGTATAATTTAAGCCTGGAATGGCCGTACTATACTCAAGTCCAGGTTATTTATATAAATTAGAGGTTCCCACAAAACTTATGGCGGTCCCAAAAAATTAGGTTATTCTTCTTCCCCCTCCAATATCTTTATAAAAAACTCTGTTACTTTAGGATCAAATTGGGTACCGCTGCACCTTTTTATCTCTTCTATTGCTTCCTTTTTTGTCATCCTTTTTCTGTATGGCCTGTCACTGGTCATGGCTTCATAAGCATTGATAAGAGATGATATTCTTGATAGTATGGGGATTTCTTCACCTTTTATACCTCTTGGATATCCGCTGCCATCATACCATTCATGGTGAGAGAGTATAGACTCTGCTATCGGTTTAATCTTAGGAGATGATTCTGCAATGCGGTATCCAATCAAAGGAATCTCTTTTATTATCTTCCAATCTTCTTTTGTAAGTCTTCTCTTTTTCAGCATTATTTCATCAGCCAGAGCCATTTTCCCTATATTATGAAGATTTAAAAGTAGTTTTAACTCTTCAAGATTTACACGAGAAAGATTTAAATTTTTCCCTATTAAGATTGCATATTCCTCTATTTTTTTAATACGAGTCTCGTTTCTGTGATCTCCTTTTTTAAAGTTCTCTTTGAGTGATTCTACAAGACTTTCATGAATAGACTTGCCCTCTGATATTTTATTCTCATACATCTTATCTTCTGCTTTCTTTCTATCAGTTATGTCTCTTGTCATACCTAATATTCCTATTATATTGTTATTTCCGTCATACCATGGCACTTTTATCGAAGAAACCCATCTCTCTGTTTTACCTTTGAAAACTTCTTTTTTTTCCTGCTCCACTAAAGGCTTGCCTGTTTTTATTACGTATTGCTCTCCTTCGTATCTTGGTTTTGCATATTCTTTTTCAAAGAAATCAAAATCTTTTTTCCCAATTGCTTCTTCTGTTTTTTTTAATCTAAATTTTTCAGCCAGTGCTTTATTAATCAAAACGAATTTACTCTCCTTATCTTTAAAATAAATTGAATCAGGTAGATTATTCATCAAAGCGGTAAAAAAACTTTTCTCTCTAACCAACGTACTGTCTTCAAAATTCTTTCGATTTGTTATGTCCCTGGACATACCTATTGTTCCTATTATATTTCCGTTTCTATCATACTAGGGCGAAATGTCATTAGATATCCAGATTTCTTTTCCTGATTTAATAACTTTTTCTACTTTATCAGTAATTGGCTTTCCGCTTTTTTTAACTATATTATCATTTTTAGAATATTTCTTTGCTTTTTCTTCTGGGAAAAGGTCAAAGTCTGTCTTTCCTATAAAATTGTCAGGTTTTTTCTTATAAAAACTTGCTTTCGCTTTATTTACCATGACGAATCTGTTCTTCTTATCTTTAACGTAAAAATGACCGTTGATACTGTCTGCAATCGATTTTAAGATGTAAGAATGATCATTACGGCTAAGAAGCTCATTTTTATTCTTTTTACTCATCTTATACCTTTAAAATGTATAATTTTTTTATTTTTTAATTATTTTATAATACTTTTATTATAATACTTTCATAGAATTATACATAATTTACATAAAAACCTTATGTGATATTATGAAAAATAAACTGTTTTATCCTAAAAAGTTAGTTTTCCAAAATGAAATTAAAAAAATATTTTATATTTCCTTTTTTTCTAATTCTTTACATAATTCTTTCCCTAAATTTTATACTTGTTTCCTGCAAAAGGGAAACATCTGCGGAATACCGGCAGACAGGATCTCCGTCTAAAGAAACTTCTATTGCCTGGGCTCAAGATACCCCCACGCTTAATCAGATGATTGGAGAAATTATTATTTTGGGTTTCAGGGGAACAGAGATTGAAAGTTCTTCCAGGATAGTAAGAGATATTAATAAATATAATATAGGAGGTATTATACTGTTTGATTATGATGTTCCATCAAAGAGTTTCCCCAGGAATATTGAAAATCCACAGCAGACAAAACAGTTAATTGAAGATATAAAAGAGAAGACACGCAGTGATCTGTTTATAGCAGTTGATGCCGAAGGAGGATATGTAAACCGGTTAAAGGCAGAATATGGTTTTGTGCAAATCGAAAGTGCCGAGGTTTTGGGAGAAGGCAATCCAGAAGATACTTATATAAAAGCAATGCCGCTGGGAGAAGAACTTGATTTCCTGGGATTTAATTTAAATTTTGCACCGGTGGTCGACGTGAATATAAACAAGGATAATCCGGTAATAGGAAGCCTAGAAAGATCTTTTTCGGATGATCCTGTAAAAGTATACCGGCACGCAGGTTATTTCATTGATGCCATGCATAAGTACAATATCATTACGGCAATCAAACATTTCCCCGGGCACGGAAGCTCTACGGAAGACAGCCACCTCGGACTGGTTGACGTAACTAATACCTATGATGAAGAAACAGAGCTTTTCCCTTACAGGAAATTAATTGAAGATGGTAAAACTGATATTGTAATGACTGCACATATTATGAATAAAAATATCGATCCTGATAATCCGGCTACTTTGTCTTCTATATTCTTACAGGATATATTAAGAGATAAGTTAAATTACCAGGGTGCAGTTATTTCAGATGATATGCAGATGGGAGCAATTACCGACCGCTTTGGGTTTGAAGAAGCAATTACAGGAGCCATAAATGCCGGCTGCGATCTGCTTATACTCTCAAATAACGGCCTGGAATACGATGAAAACATTGCCCAAAAAGCAGTGGATGCAATCAATAAAGCAATCGGTGAAGGAAAAATAACTGAAGAGAAAATAAACGATTCATACAACAGAATAAAACAACTAAAAGAAAAATACGGCATTTGAACCCAATGTTATAAATTGTTATAAACCCTTAAAATACTCCATGGTAAATGTTTTATCCAGAGTGTTATAAAATTCTACTATGAGGTCCAATTTGGCTTTTAGTTTTTCATAGCTCTCTGCTGTAGCAAAGAAACTATCATCTTCCATAAATATGTTCTCGGCAAAAGAATTGATATCATTTTCCATTGTAGATTGAGCATATTCATATAGAAATCCCATATTGTGTGCTTCCGGATCGAATTCCTGGGAAGATTTTCCTTCCCTTATGGCACCTGATCCGCCGGTAGCTTCGTCAAAATATTCAAATCCTTCGGGATTGACCTGCCTCCACTCCGGCTCCTTAAATGTATCTCCATAATTACGATATAATATGCTTGAAAATTCATGGTGAAATGCTTTCTCAACAATAATATCCGAATATCCCATATTTTCACCGTCGTTGACTAAGTAGACACTGTCAGTTGAATTCGTTCCGCCATAATTAACTCCGTAAAAGTTCATTGATTTTAGAGCATAAACGTTCTCCAGGTTATTTTCCAGAAAATTTTCAGGATATTTATCCAGAGCAGATATAATGATTCTCTTTGACCTTTCCATTTCACTTTCCGATAGGCTCTCGGCTTTTCCATCAATTGAGGAATTATACCAATCACCGGGGAAAATACCTCCATCCGCCGTAAAAATTATCCTTTCTCTATAAAATGTGCTTCTCCATTCAAAAAGGCCGAACTCATTTTCTATTGCAGCATCATCATCCAGTATGCTTTCCAGATAATCCCTATCCATAGCTTCCAGATGCAATCTGAATTCCAGAGAATATTTCTGCTGTATCTGGTCAAGTTTTTGTTCAAATGAGGTTTCTACTGCTGCTTCATCTTCTGCCTCTTCAGCTTCCTTTAAAATGTCTTCGCCTATGGGCTCCTCTGTTGCCTCTTCACTTCCTAGCTCTCCCCAGGATTTCTCAATCTTTATCCCACTCATATCACAGGCTGACGTGCAGCTAAAAATTAAAAACAGGATAACTGCTGCGGACGCTAAATATATTTTTTTATTTAATTTCATAACTTGTACTTTTAAAAATTTTTATGCTTTTTATTATAAGCCTTATCTATATAAATCAGAAATTTATCTGGTTTCCATATTAAAGATAAAAAATACGATATAAAAAAGACATCCTCCTAAAAAAGAATGCCTTTTTATTTTTTATATAATTAAAATATTTTAACGGGCCAGAATTCTATAAACTCTTACTTAACTTTTTCTTTTAATCCCTTTCCTGCTACAAATTTAGGAACAGTACAAGCCGGAATCTGAATAGTCTCTCTGGTTCTCGGATTTAATCCGGTTCTTGCTTTTCTCTTTGATACCCGGAAGGTCCCAAAACCAACCAGAGATACTTTATTTCCATTTACCAGTACATCCGTTATAGACTTCTGCATAGCCTCTATGACACTTGCCACATCTTTTTTAAATAGCCCCGTTTTACCGGCTATCGTATCTATTAATTCTGCTTTATTCATTCTTCTCCCCTTTCATGTTAATAAATTAACTCCACTTCAGTTTTTCATGTCAATATTATATACTTTTTATGTACTTATTAATATATCTTAATTATATTAATTTATAAAATTACAGAATAATTTATAATTATTCTATTAATTTATATAAATTTGCAATACCTCACTAAGAAAATCAAGGGCTTCTTCTCTGGGTCTCTGGAAAGAATTTCTTCCGATTATAGAACCAAATCCTCCGCCCTGTTTTATCTGTTTTATTTCTTCAATGACTTCTTTTCTGTCTTTTGCCGGTCCTCCTGAAAATATAACTATCCTCTTACCGTCAAATGCACTCTGTACCACATGTCTTACCCTCTCTGCCAGTGTGCTTACGGGAATACTGTATTTTTCATATACCTTTTTTGCTTCTTCCAGTTCTATATGAGCGGTCGGCGGTTTTACTTTTATTAAATGCGCGCCCAGCTGAGCTGCTATCTGGGCCGCGTATGCCACCACATCTACAGCAGTCTCTCCTTTTTTTGACAGCCCGGATCCTCTTGGATAGGACCATATCACTACTGCCAGCCCGTTTCTCTTTGCCTTCAGGGCCATATCTTTTATCTCCTCGTACATCTGTTTGAAATTGATACTGCCCGGGTAAATACTAAAGCCTATTGCAGCGCAGCCTAGCCTGAGGGCATCTTCTACCGAAGCAGTAACAGCTGGAATCGGATCGGAACTGCTGTTCAGTGCATCATTGCTGTTCGCCTTTAATATAAGAGGGATCTGTCCCGCATATTCTCTTGCAACGGCCTGTATCGATCCCAGCGGTGCGGCATGTGCATTTAAACCGGCGTCAATTGCCAGTTTGGCATGATAAACCGGATCATATCCATCCGGATTTGGGGCAAAACTTCTTGCCGGACCATGTTCGAATCCCTGGTCAACCGGCAGAATCACCAATTTACCTGTTCCTCCCAACTTCCCATGCATCAACATGCTATATAAATTCTTAATAGTTCCCGGATTTTCATTTTCATACCATGAAAGTATTTCCTTTATCCTGTCATTCATATCGACCTCCAGTATGAGATTATATTCATATCTGCAATTATAAAATTTAATGATTGAATAGTAAAACTCCACCGTGCTGCACCCTGGAATAATTTATGCATTTACATATATATGCATATGTATTATAATTACATTCAAATGAGGCCAAATATCTTTAACAGCATTTATTCAATTACCGGTACGGCTAAGGAAAGCCATTCCGGGACCGATGATGCTTTAAACAACAGTAAAAAAAATTGCAAATTTAAATCAATCTTATTTATAATATTATTCTTATATTTCCTGATGGGTTTTACATCACCTGCTTATCCAGGTAATAAATCTCCATTCATCGTACCGCTGGAGGGAGAAATAATAGTAGGGTTCAGGCAAAGCTACTGGGATGAAGACGGGCAGAGATATTTAAGGCATACCGGAATAGACATAAAAGGAAATTACGGACAGAAAGTGATTGCAGCCGGTAACGGTATGGTCAGCTATACAGGTTTTTCTCCTATAGGAGGGAGGACGCTGGTAATAAAGCATAACCAGAAGATCAGAACCACCTACTTAAACCTGCTGCAAACCTATGTATCTGTGGGTACATATGTCAAGCAGGGAGACATCATTGCCGCCATCGGCGCGGGTGATGATATCTCAAGTCCGAATTGTCATCTGCACTTTGGGGTAATATATGACAATAAATATCTCGATCCTGAAGATTTATTAAAAGTTGACTACGGCAGTATCTCAAGATTTATTCATTTAGAATATATTCCATCTGATTTCAGACTCTACTGAGGCCATAGGTAAAAATTCTTTAGCGTAAAAAAATAATGTAGAATAAATAGAATTTTTATTTTATATTCCGGATCGGAAATCAGGAAAGCGGCAGGTTACCTGCTGTCAAAATAAGTCTGTATATTTTTTATTTCTTCGTCGATTTTGCTGTTAATTTCTTCTTTTCCCACTCCAAATTCAATTATATTAAAGGTGAGTTTGATTTTCTCAAAAGTCTTCCTTAAAATACCCTGTATTTTTGGTTTCTGCGCAATATCCAGTACGCTCAGCTGAAGGTAATCTTCGCCATCGGTGGTTGAAATGAATTTCATATGACCCAGTTTCCTGCAGCCGTTTTCTTTAAGAAAAGTAACAAGATTTTTGGCAATTTCACCAATCTTTTTGATGAAATCATCCTTGGTTACAGGATTTGATGAAGTTATTATTACTCTTTTGGTTAAGACTACTGAACTATCAGTATCCATAAGAATCCTAAATCTTAAAGATTTTATAATATATTTAGATTCAGGAAAATAATTTTAACACAACTTAATGTTATGTCAAAGTATTTTATATCAGGATGTTGCCTTTTTAAGAAGGCCGTTATTTTGGGGACTATAGATGCATATAAGAAATCTGCAGCCTACTTATGGGTTGCAATACCAAAACAATCCTCCGCAGCTTCCATAACCGCTTCCGAAAGTGTGGGATGGGAATGGACAGTTGATGCAAGGTCGTCTATCAGCATTTCTCCTTTCATGGCAACAGCCACTTCATGCACCAGATCCGATGCCCTCGGTCCTATCATCTGGGCGCCAAGTATTTCCCCTGTTTCACTGCTGGTAACAATTTTTACAAAACCCTCGGTTTCACCAATTATATAAGCTTTACCGCTTGAGCTGAACGGGAATACACCGGTGCATACTTTTATATTCTTTTCCTTTGCCTGTTTTTCATTCAATCCGACTGTTCCTATTTCAGGAGCTGTAAATACCGCCCAGGGAATAACATCATAGCTCATTTCCTTGACTCTTCCCGCAATATTTTCCGCAGCTACTTTACCTTCTTCGGATGCCACATGCGCCAGCTGAAGTTTTCCTATTACATCACCGGCGGCATATATCCCATCAATATTGGTTTTAAGATGCGGGTCTACCTTTATGTAGCCTTTACCGTCAACTTCCACGCCTGCTTCCTCCAGGCCGATGCCGGAGGAATTAGGCTTCCTGCCCACTGATATCAGCACCCAACCAGCGTTTATTTCGCTGCCTCCGCTGATAGTGCACCTGAAACTTTTACCGCTTTTTGTAACTTTTTCTACCTTTGAATTTGTGAATATATCAATCCCCTTCCGTTTGAATACCTTACAAATCAATTTTGAAACTTCCTCATCTTCTGTTGAAAGTATTCTTGGGAGCATCTCTATTATGGTAACTTTTGTCCCAAAAGAAGAAAATATATTTGCAAATTCACTCCCAACTGCCCCTCCGCCTATAATTAAAAGTGACTGCGGGATTTCCTTGACCGACAGCATTCCGGCATTATCCACTATTCCGTCTTCCGACAGATTGAATGGTTCAACATTCGCGGCAGATGAGCCGGTGGCAATAATTATATTTTTTGTCTCTATCTTAATATTCCGGCCGCCTGGGCTTTTAACCTCTATATTGCCGGCCGAAACTATTTTGCCTGTACCTTTTATCAGTTCTATATTATTTTTCTTAAGATGGGACCCCAGGGCTTTTCTCTGCATTTCAATTATCTCATTTTTCCTGGCCATTGCTTTTTTAAAGTTTAACCCGGGCAGGGGAACATCTATACCAAAGATTTTTGCCTTCTTGATTTCATCCAACATAAGTGCCGTATGGTAAAGTGTTTTTGTGGGTATGCATCCGCAGTTCAAGCAGACTCCTCCCGGGTAATCCTTTTCTATCACTACAGCTTTTAAACCCAGCTTGGAAGCTCTTATGGATGCTACATACCCTGCAGGTCCCCCGCCCAATACGGCAAGATCCACTTTTTTATTGTCCATAATTATAAACTCCTTTCCGGGATAACTTTTAATCCAAAAAATATATTCTGATATGATAAAATAAATCAATCAATAAAATTATACCTAACCATGCTAAAAGTAAAACAAAAAGCTTCATATAAAATTCATAAAATAACAAATATTCTAAAGACAGGTACCTTACAAAAAAAAATTTATTGTTTAGATATCGGCCTTATCTCCTATTCTGATGCCTATAATCTACAGCTAAAACTTTTTGAACTAATAAGGTCAAATAACAGGACCGGTGTAATACTTATGCTTGAGCACTATCCGGTCATAACCATTGGAAGCAACAGGAACGCTGCCAATCTCCTAACCGGTAAGGAAAAACTTAAGCAAAAAAAAATAGAACTGGTTCAATCCAGCCGCGGCGGTGATATCACCCTTCATGCTCCCGGTCAGATAGTCTGCTACACAATCCTAAATCTATCTTATTTTAAAAAAGATTTGAGCCTTTTTGTCCATAATCTTGAACAGGTCATAATAAATGTGCTTGCCAATTATAATATAAAGGGAATCAGAATAAATAAGTACAGGGGGATATTTATCGGTAAACATAAAATAGCATCAATAGGCCTTAAAGTTAGAAAATGGATCACAATTCACGGCTTTTCACTAAATGTGGATATCGACCTGAGATATTTTGATAACATAATAGCCTGCGGTTTAAAGAATCACCCCCCAACCTCAATGAAACAAATCCTAAATAAAAACATTCCTATTCATGATGTCAAAGAGCAGATACTGAACAGCTTCGAAGAAATTTTTAATATTCCTGTGTCAAAAATTACGTAATTTTATCCGAATCATCAACTTCTTTTTTACTATTACTATTATTGTTATCTTTTCTTAATACTGCATAGATTTCCCTTATCACTTTTAGGGGCTCCCTAAACAGTCTCCTGGGCAGAAAAGGCATCAGCGTGGCTATCGCTTTTTTCATATCTACGGTCATTCTATGCGGTTTTGTTAAAATTCTGTTTATAAAATCTTCGGCAAACACTGTCCGCAGATGACGCCTGTCAATTTCTATTTTCTTATTACAGCTGTCGCAAACTACGCTTCTTAAATAATTTCCTATATAATATACGGTATGTGATGATTCTTTATTACAATTTATACAAAAAAGTATTATTTTTGCTTCTTTATCTTTCATTTCTAAAAATTTATTAATTTAATCAATTAATTTTTCCGGGTTCTCTATAAGCTCCTTTACCGACTTAAGAAACCTGGCCCCTGCCATTCCATCGATTATCCTGTGGTCGCATGAAACAGAAAGATCGATAAAGGATCCTGGTTCGACTTTCCCCTTTACTACTGCAGGTTCGGCATAAATTTCTCCCACCGCAAGTATGGCTGCCTGAGGAGGATTTATTATGGGCGAAAAGGATCTTATGCCGTACATTCCCAGATTGGTAACAGTAAATGTCCCATTGGATATTTCCTCCAGGTTCAGCTTTCCTTCTCTGGCCTTGTCCACCAGCTCAATTCTTTTTCTTGCAATATCAATTATCTTCAGTCTGTCACAGCCAAAGATAGTAGGAACGATAAGTCCGCCTTCCAGCGAAACCGCCAGACCCACATTTACTTCATCATATATTATATAATTTCCGCCGGAAAAAGTTGAATTCACTTCCGGATTTTTCCGCAGCGCCGCTGCGGCTGCTTTTAATATAAAATCAGTATAAGTTATCCTTATATTGTATTTTTTAATTAACTTTTCCTTAAGTTTTTCTCTCAGGTCTATCAGTCCGGCAACATCAGCCTTTACGTTCAGAACTATATGGGGAATGTTTGATTTAGACCAGGCCATGCGTTCCGCTATTATTTTCCTCGGTCCCTCGAGCCTGGTCGATGATTTTACTGCAATAGCTGCAGGCGGTGGCATGGCAGCTTCCTTTTTTGTTTTCCCTTTTATTTTTGAGTAAGCTATTATATCTTCTTTTACTATCCTTCCCCCCGGACCAGAGCCTTTGATTTCCTCCCTGCTGTAGTCTATGCCCATCTTTTCTGCGGTTTTTCTTGCCAGTGGAGATATCCTAACCCCTTTTTTTAAAATTCCTCCATCTTCTCTCACTGGTTTGCCGGTATCTTTCGCTTCTGCCCCAGGGTCTTCCTTTCCGGCTTTTTGTTTCGATATGGGTCGAGGAATCTTTTCATTTTTACTGCCGATATAAGCAACCACTTCGGTCACGGGAACATCGGTTCCCTCAGCCTGGAGTATCTTCAGCAGGGTGCCTGAATTATATGACTCCACTTCAATTGCCACCTTATCGGTCATAACTTCAAAAAGCACTTCGCCTGCTTCTACTCTGTCTCCTTCTTTTTTATGCCATTTTTCAATTCTGCCGGATTCCATGGTAATGCCCAGCTTTGGCATAATAACTTCATGCATTATTTATTCCTTCCCGGATAATAAAAATCAAATTTGATCCTTTGTTTATAATAGCATATTGAAATTCAATAAAATACTAGGTTTTGTTTAAAATATTTAAAATACCTCTCTCAATCCTTTGGACACTGGGTATCATTTCCTCTTCCAGCACCAGGCTATAGGGAACAGGGCAGTTTTTGCCGGCAACCCTGGTTACAGGGCCATCCAGCCAGTCAAATCCTTTTTCGGACACCTGTGCCGAAACTTCACCCATAAAACCTCCGAAAACAGGCGCTTCTTCCACACACAGTAGCCTGCCTGTCTTTTTAATTGAATTCAGTATAATATCAATATCAAGGGGCCTGAGCGTTCTTATATCTATTATCTCGCATTCAATACCCTTCTCTTTCGAAAGCTTTTCAGCTGCCTCAAGTGATTTTTGAACCATATACGAAGTGGCGGCCACGCTTATATCGCTGCCTTCCCTTTTGATATCTCCCTTCCCCAGCGGCACTTCATACATCCGGTGCGGGACATCCTGGATACATTTTTTATTTTTATAGAGAAGCTTATGCTCTATAAAAATTACTGGATTATTGTCTTTTATTGATGAAATAAGTAGCCCCTTTGCATCATAAGGGCAGGAAGGCATGACTACTTTTAAGCCCGGGATGTGAGACACAAGTGCTTCCAGGCTCTGTGAATGCTGCGCAGCGGCCCCGGTTCCACCGCCTCCCGCTGTTCTGATTACCATCGGTACACTGGCTTTTCCTCCAAACATATACCTTATTTTAGCAGCCTGGTTTGCAATTTGATCCATGGCTATGGTTATAAAATCCGAAAACATTATCTCAGCTATCGGTCTCATACCGGTAACCGCACTTCCGGCAGCAACACCTATTATGGCCGCTTCGGAAATAGGAGTATTCCTAACTCTCTCCCTGCCGAATTCTTCCAGCATTCCCACAGTTACTCCAAATGCTCCCCCATATTCCGCTATATCCTCTCCAATAAGATATATATTTTCATCCTCTCTCATTTTCTGCTGGATTGCCTCTCTTATTGCTTCAAGATATGTTAGTTCTCTGATCATTGGACTGCTCCTATAAATACTAAAAAGTAATAACCGCCTCTTTAGGCATAAACATCGTCTTCAACCTCTGAAGGATCCGGAAAAGGGCTCTTTCTGGCAAAATCGGCAGCTTTTTTAATCCTGGATACTGCTTTCCTTTCCAGATTTCTGTCTTCGTCTTCGGACAGGATTCCCTGCTCCATAAGAATTTGTCCGTATACTTTTATGGGATCCTTTTCCATCCATTCCTTTATTTCTTCTTTTTTTCTGTAGACCTGTGCATCACTTTTGGAATGACCCTTCCACCTGTAAGTCAGACTCTCAATTAAAACCGGACCACTGCCGGCCCTGCATCTTTGCGCAAAATGTGAAACCGTATTAAATACTTCAACCAGATTATTGCCGTCAATAGTAAGTCCGTCTATTCCGTAAGCGGTTTTCCTATCCGATATCTTTTCTATATTAAACGCTTCCTTTACCGGTGTTGACATCCCGTAGATATTATTTTCACAGAGATAAATCACAGGCAGGTCCCATATGGAAGCCATATTAATAGAGCTGTGAAATATGCCCCGATTAGCGGCTCCGTCTCCAAAAAAACACACCGTAATTTTTCCGTTTTTCTTCATCTTGCAGGTAAGTGCGGCTCCTGTGGCAATTCCAATGCTTCCACCAACTATCCCGTTTGCTCCCAGATTTCCTGAACTTACATCGGCAATATGCATGGATCCGCCTTTGCCCTTGCAGTATCCTGTACTCTTACCCAGAAGCTCTGCCATCATAATATTAAGATCCGCTCCTTTTGCAATACAATGCCCGTGCCCTCTGTGCGTCGAAGTAATATAATCTTTGCTGTCCAGAGCAAAGATTGCCCCTACGGCTGTTGCCTCCTCACCGGTATAAAGATGGCAGGTGCCGTGAATCATCCCCCTTATAATAAATTGCTCCGTTTCATTCTCAAAATGTCTTATCTGGTACATCTTCTCCAGCATCTCCAGCTTTTTCTTGCTGCCCAGCCGGTTAAATCTATCCTCTATCTCATAACCGTTGATATTTTTGTAAATGTTTTTATTTTTCAAACCCTTTTTCATAACTTATCCTGACTTTATTATATCTTTTGCCGTATCTTCATCAGTAAACAGAATATTTATAAATCCACCCTTCAAGGCACCTATAATGACCCCTAGCTTTCTCCTGCCAAAAGCAACTCCAATAACATTTTTAACTTTTTTAAGTCTTAAGGGTGAAATTCTTACGATTCTACCGTCTATATTATTGGGAACATGTTCGCCCTTCTCATTTATGAAAATAAGATTAACATCTCCCACCACACCCAGGCCGTTCAGATATTTGAAGTCCTTCAGGCTGAAATTGCCTGTTTCAATTAATGTAGAATTGGGGCCTATGTCACTCAAGCCTATCAGGGCGGTATCAATTTTTCTGGAAAGCTGGATTATTTCCCTGGTATTGCTGTCATTTTC
>Ga0307425_1000448_pt1 | contig 26157 bp, 24 predicted proteins | sample SalMarWE160330MG_FD_202152 | JGI IMG/M metagenome (GOLD analysis project Ga0307425, IMG submission 202152) | Salt marsh sediment microbial communities from the Plum Island Ecosystem LTER, Massachusetts, United States - WE1603-30 | ecosystem: Environmental > Aquatic > Marine > Intertidal zone >...
AATGCGAAATCTGATCCACTTTTTTTCCTTTACCTTCATGGCAATAAGATGACTTGTCCAGGTGAGGGACGCCTCATACCAAGCCTTTTCATAGCCAGCGCCTCTAACCTCTGGGGCGATTTCAAAAGGGCCAGTTCAAGTCTCAATTTTCGATTCGTCTCTATATAATCCATCTCCTCTTTCTTCAACTGGCTCACGTTGTAACCCAACTGGGTCCTTTCAAAGCATGACCACACATAGCTGATGCCGCTCCCCATAAAGACAAATACGGCAGAAATGATTAGGATAATCTGCCTTCTTGTCATATAGAATCTACGTCTCTTGGCCCTCAAGTTCTTGATCCTAACCCCTGATCTTGAGTTTCGTGACTCCAGCATCTTAGATACTCTCTCTGGCCTTGTCATAGCTAGATCCTTTCTGCGGCACGAAGTTTGGCACTGCGCGCACTCGGGTTTTCATCGATCTCTTTCCAAGTCGGTTGTATCGCTTTCCTAAACAATCTCCTGAAAAGTGGAACCTTGCCACAGGCACAATAGGGCAAGTCCGGAGGGCACGTACACCCCTTCTCCCAGACTGCCATGGCCTGTTTGACGATCCTGTCTTCAAGCGAATGATAGGTCAAAATTACTAATCGCCCTCCTTTGGCCACCAAAAACGGGATCTTATCCAAAAATAAGTTTAGGTTTTCCAGTTCTCTGTTTACCGCTATCCTAAGGGCCTGAAATATTCGCGTAGCCGGATGCCTGGTTCTGAAACGATAAGAGGGAGGATATGCCGATTTAGTTAGTAACGCCAACTGAAGGGAAGTTTCTATGGGATTTCTTCTGCGTGCTCTAATAATGGCCCTCGCAATTAACCTTGCCCTCTTTTCTTCACCGTATTCCCTAAATATGCCTTCAAGGTCTTTAAGAGATAAGGTGTTGACCAAATCATAAGCAGTCAGTTCACCGTCGGGGTCCATTCTCATGTCAAGGGGCTCATCCCGGCCAAAACTAAAACCCCTGCCTGATCTTTCAAGCTGGTACGACGACATCCCGAGGTCCAATAAGACGCCATCAACCGTATCTAATTCCAATTCCTTGAGGACCTTGTCCAGTTCGGTATAGCTTGCCCTAATTACCTGGACCCTTTCACCCGAGAAAGAAAGCCTTTTTCTGGATAGCCTTACGGCCTCTGGATCCCTGTCCAGGCAAATCAAACGACCATTTCCCTGTAGCCTCTTTACAATTGTTAGACTGTGCCCACCAGTGCCACAGGTTCCATCTATATATGTACCGTCCGGTAATGGGATAAGACACTTAACGGCCTCATCAACAAGGACTGGGCGATGAAAACATTCCAAGCTTGAGTCCTTTCAAATGCCCAACTCTGAAAGGGACTGACTAACCACTGGGAAATCTTTTTTGGCCTTCTGGAATTCTTCTTCCCATCTGTCCTTTTCCCAGATCTCAAATCTCTTTAGCTCTCCGACGAGCACGACTTCTTTATTTAGTCCTGCAATTTGTCTCAAGTCGATAGGTATTGTTATCCTCCCCTGTTTGATCGGGCACTCCACCGCCCCTGAAATAAAATATCTTAGATAGGTATTTACGGCACGATCGAACTGGGGAAGTCCAGCGGCCTTTTCTTCAATCACCCTCCAATCTTCCCTGGCAAACGCCCAAAGGCAGGTGTCATGGTTGGTGACGACAAGACAATCATCCGCCCTTTGCTCCATCACCTCCCTGAACCTTGCCGGGATGGCCAAACGGCCCTTACTATCAAGGGTATGTCGTGAACGTCCTCTAAACATAACCGACCTTTTATGCCACTCTATGGTACTTTACTCCACTTTGTGACACTATCAGGCAAAAAAGGTCCTTTGTCAAGGAAAAAAATGCAAAAAAATGAGCAAGTTGAAAAATTATTTTTTACTCGGAATGGGGCACAATAGGTAGGGGATAAATCTGGGGATGCAACTACATATATCCATATCCGTAACGCTTTGGCATTCTGAAAGAGATGGTGTGATAAAATGGGGAGTGATAAAAAAGGAAGAAATTGCAAAGGACCTTAAGAGGTTACATTGTCCTCACGTCTTTCTCTTCGAGATCAAGGCCAAGCTGCCCACCCGGGTTCATAATGTTGTTGGGATCAAAATGTCTCTTTATTGCACGCAATACATCCATCTGTTCCTTACCAAGGTGCTGTTCCATCCAGGGTGCTATCATCTTGCCCACTCCATGGTGGTGGCTCAATGAACCTCCATGCCTTTGGATACGGTCAAGGATACCATTCTGAAATTCCTTATATTCCTTTAGGTCATTCATACGTGTAATAAAGATAAAATACAGATTTGTTCCCTGGGGATAAAAGTGGGAGGCATGAGTCATACACACGGTGTTCGGACGGCCCTTAATAAAGGCCCTCACTCCCTGATGAAGATCGTGAAGATTATCCCATGTAACACCAGATTCAAGCGTATCAATCAGGATACCATAATCGTGTAAATCCTCTCGCAGATAAGGATCCGTATATCTCCCCTGTTCCCACTTTTTCGCGGGATAGCCCGTTAGATACATCGCCCCATGTCTTCGACAGATCTCTTTGACTCTTTTCTTTACGTTTTTGGAAAAAATCCTTTCACCTTGAGCCCGACCAATATATAGGCATCGTTTCCTGGGTTTATATCCACGAAGATCCATTGCCTTATCAATAATTGTCCCCTCTATACCGTAAAGCTTCAATGCCACCTCAGTCTCTTCCTGATCGGAAATCCTGAATACCGCCGGCATGCCAAACTCGCCTTGGCTAATCTCACGCGCCGCATTGACTGCATCTTCCCAGGTAGGGAACATAAAACTGAACCTCCTCCAGCTTTCCGGCATATACCTAAAGATCTTCAGTGTAGCGCTCACGAGAATACCATAGGCCCCCTCGCTACCCTTCATGATATCATTTACCTTCGGTCCAGTGGCCGTCCCGGGATAGTCCAGGGTCCTGAAAGATCCAGCGGGTGTCACATATTCCTGACTCAAGACAATATCGTACATGTCACCATAGTACGAAGACTCCTGTCCCGCCCCCAGGGCCAGTATCCACCCTCCCACAGAGGAATACTCAAATGATTGAGGAAAATGACCGCATGTGTATCTCCTCCTGGCATTAAATCTCTCAGGGGCATGGTTGAGCATCTCCTCATATGCGGGCCCAAGCAGGCCAGGCTCAACAGTAACTGTTTGATTTGCCTCATTAAAATTCAGCAGCCTATTCATGTTTGTGTTCATGACCAGAGTGACCCCCCCCTTCGCGGCCTTGAGGCCTAAAGTAACTGAGGAGCCGCCGCCGTATGCATACAGGGGGATCCTTTGTTCGTTGCAGTATCCCACCACCTCTTGGACATCTCGCTTTTCGCGAGGATGCACGACCACATCTGGAACATCAACCACGATGTTTTCCCGGAGCAGCATGGCCTCTTCCATTGTCTTGCCACTCCCGTATTTGACACGGGAATAATCATCTGTTTCTACATTTTCCTCTCCTGCAATCTCTCTGAACCTGTTTATCTGCTCATTCGAGAGGCCAATTGGCCTGTTCAACCTGACTGGTTCATTCCCCTCTCTCTGTCTTTCTTGAAAATCGGCATCCGTGATGTAAAGCCTTTCCTTCATCATCGCATAGAGTCTGGCATTGGGATGTTTGAAGGCGTCCGGCGCCCCCCATTTGAAAATAGAACGATATGTCCCTTTTTTTGGCACCTCATCCACCCAGTCAGGAAAAAAACCTTTCTTAGCGCTCATCTCTCTCTTCCTCTCTCACGCCTCTAAACTGTTCATCATCGAGGAAAAACTCATCTATCCGCCCGCTCTCCAGGTCTATGTGCACCATGACATTTCTGAAGGGTCTCCCGCGCTTCAAGATAATCTTGAAGACCTCCCCTGCCTGGAGGCTAGCCAAGAGTGAAGGCATTAGCGTGGGGACACCCAGGATTGATTCGGGCCTTGTGTGCCGGTCTGCTTCTATCCATTCACTGCCATACAAACTACTCAGGCCTGAATCCTGTGGGAAGATAGTCATCAACTGCCCCTCCAAGCCCGCAAGGGCACCGTGTACGAGAGGAATGCCCATCCTTTTGGTCGCACCCTCGAGAATCAATCTATCCGTCATATTGTCAAGGCCATCCACGACCACATCCGATTCGTGCAAGATTTCAAACTCATTGGCCGGGTTCAATCTCACGCCGTGGGCGATAATATCTACCCCCGGGTTGATAGACCTTACAATGGCAACTGACTCTTCGGCCTTAGACTTGCCTAAGGTGTGTTCACTAGACAAGACCTGCCTGTTGAGATTTGTTTCATCAAAGACATCATAGTCCACCACAACGAGACAACCAACCCCAAGCCTTGCGAGCAGCAAAATAACATTTCCGCCCAGGCCCCCGGCACCAACTATCGCAACCCGGGCCCTAGCGAGTTCCAATTGTTCTTTTAGGGAGATGCTTTCCCTATTTCGAATATATCGAAACGGGCAGATCCCTAAGCTCAGTGCCTCCACATACACATCATGAACATGGCACTGGAATTCATCTGCCAGCAACAAGGCCTGACTATCATCGAGGATCTTTACCTGCCTTCCCGCCGGGTCCTTGACCAATCTATGCCTCAAACGAATCAGGTCCCCCAGTTTCCCTCGCGACTCAGGAGCCATTTCCTCCTCTTTCAACTCCTACGCATCCACACAGGCCATCATTGATTATTAAAGAGAAACAAATTTTTCCTTGTGTGTAAAATCCCGCACTTCACGCCGTTTTGGTGGAGCAGCATCCTTGGCAGGATAACCCATAGGGATCAACGCGACCACTTCAAAGCCCTCGGGAACGTGCAAGTTATCCTTAGCCTTATTATGATCAAAAAGCCCAACGATCACCGTACCTAAACCCAGGTTATAGGCGGTCAGACAAATGGTCTGGGCAGCTATCCCGAGATCGAACATAAACCAGTCCCCGAATTTCGTTGTGACCTGCCCCTTATAATAGCCTGAACTCTGAAGTTTTGCACATAGTGCCAGAACAACAGGGGCCTTTGCTATGGCATTCCTCGCAGGGTTTACATTAACTAATGCCTCCTGGAGACTTTCCTTATTGGCAGGATCCCTGATTACAATCACCTCCCAGCACTGAGTGTTGGCCCACGAGGGTGCCCAGCGTACCGATTCAAGGACCCGGTTTAGAAGTTCCTCCGGCACATCCTTATCTTGGTATTTACGGACACTGCGTCTGCCCTCAATAATATCTATTAGATTATTCATATAGACTTCCTCCTTTACATGATATGTGTATCCCTGCACCCTAGCGAGTATACCATCTGCTTGCATTTGGAAGGGCCTCAGGGCATGAATTCGGCCTCGGCATCCCCTAACGCATATAAGAGAGTGGACACTCTGTCAAGCAGCAAAAGCCACAAAATTTCTTGAATATTATACATTCATGGTATATTTATTATCATCAATAGCCGAGGCACGACCCTCAAACTTTCCCTGTCTTTTAAGCCTGCTTGAGGTATTCTAATGAAAGAAAAGGAATGTTATAGTGAATTGCAACAAAGGGATAATGAGCTGGAGAAGGGTGCCATTAACCTCAAGAGGGCTGAAGAGGCCCTGCTGGAGAGCGAAGAAAAATACCGCTCCATCCTTGAAAGTATTGAAGAGGGTTACTTCGAGGTTGATATCGCAGGAAACCTGACCTTTTTCAACGACTCTCTGTGCAAGATTACGGGATATTCCCGAGATGAACTTTTTGGCAAAAACAACAGGGAGTACACCACCCCGAATACCGCAAAAAAGATGTATCAGGTCTTTAATCAGGTATACCGGACAGGGAAGCCCGCAGAGGTGACCAACTATGAAATCTTTAGAAAAGATAGCCGAATCAGTGTCTTTCAAATGTCCGCTTCACTGATGCGCGACTCTTCGGGTCAACCTGTTGGCTTCCACGGAATCGTGCGGGACGTCACTGAACATGTGCGTGCCAAGGAAGATAAAAAGAAACTGAAGGTGCAGCTCCAACAGGCTCAAAAGATGGAGTCGATTGGCACTTTGGCCGGTGGCATAGCTCACGATTTTAATAACCTGCTTATGGGTATGCAGGGGAACATCTCTTTGATATTGATGCAAATCAAACCAGGCCATTCTATATACGAAAAGGCGAAAAACATCGAGCAACTTGTCTATAGCGCAGCAGACCTTACCAAACAGCTTCTGGGCTTTGCCAGAAGAGGCAAATATGAGGGCAAACCGACCGACGTAAATGAATTGATTGAAGAGACCTCAAAGATGTTCGGCAGAACGAAAAAGGAGATAACAATTCATTCAAAATATCAGGACGGCCTCTGGATTGTTGAAATGGACCGAGGGCAGATTGAACAGGTCCTGCTGAATCTCTATATTAACGCCTGGCAGGCCATGCCCGAGGGTGGAAACATGTACATTGAGACTGAAAATGTCACCCTTGATGAGCACTATCTGAAGCCCTACGCCATCAAACCTGGTGGATACGTCAAGATATCTATTACTGACACAGGTATGGGCATGGATAAGGTTACCCGGCAGAGGATATTTGAGCCCTTTTTCACTACCAAAGAAATGGGCAGGGGGACCGGTTTAGGTCTTGCGTCTGTCTATGGAATCATAAAAAACCATGAAGGCTATATAAACGTCTACAGTGAAAAAGACAAAGGATCGACCTTTAATATTTACCTGCCCGCCTCGGGAAGGGAAATAACAAATGAAAACCACCTGGCTCAAGAGGTCCTAAAAGGGACTGAAACGGTCCTCCTTGTGGACGATGAGGACATGATTGTTGATGTCGGCAGGCAGATATTGGATAAAATGGGGTACAGGGTCCTATTGGCCAGAAACGGCAAGGAGGCCTTAGAAACCTATAAGGATAACCAAGACGAAATTGGGCTGGTTATCCTGGACATGATCATGCCACAAATGAGTGGTGGAGAGACCTATGACAGGCTGAAAAAAATCAATCCCGGGATCAAGGTCTTACTCTCAAGCGGGTACAGCATTGATGGTCGGGCAGCAGAGATAATGAAACGCGGGTGTAATGGTTTTATCCAGAAGCCCTTTAATATGAAACAGCTCTCTCGAAAAATGAGGGAGATCCTGGACAACGCGTAGGCATTATCACTGCCTACCCCAAAACAAAGAACACAAGCAGGAAAGGTGCCTGGGCCTAGGTAAGATAAGGCCCCCACTGTTCAGCCGTCTCCCGGATATAGCCCACCGGCACCTTTTCCATAATATGGTTATGGCCTGGTAACAAGGTGTCTACCTCCAGCTCTGCAAGGGCCAAGAGAGATTGCTTGAGCTGTGGCCCACTGGCCCCGTGAAGGTCAAATCGGCCAATGGCATAATCCGCGTAAATTACATCCCCGGGGATAAGGATCTTTCCAGGGCGGTTATAGAATGCAATTCCGCCCAGAGAATGGCCAGGGACAAATAATACCTCCCACGACATATCCCCTATTTCCAGTGTTTCACCGCCCTCCAACTTGCAGTCCGCCTCGAAGCAGAATGTCCCTGCTTTAGTTCCGTATTGGGCATGACTCATGTCTTGAAACATCTCCATCCCGTAGACAGTCCTCTCATCTCCATGCTCCAGGGGCTCCGCCTCGTTTCTATGCAGCCATAGCTGTGCATGCGGAATAACATCCAGGATCTCCGGGAGACAACCTATATGGTCGAAATGGGTGTGTGTCATGATCACCCTCTTGATATCCGACAGATCAATGCCCAGCCCTTGAACAGACTCGATCTTATATCCTCCCTTCCCCATCAGCCCTGCATCCACAAGGGAGATATCACCCGAAGAAATCTTACCCAGGACATACATATGGGAATCAGGGATCATCTCGTCCTGACCTGGTATAAAATAGACACCCTCACTAATCTCTTTCATGATTTTGCTCCCGCTAAAAGATATCCCTATACATCATCAGCGCATCCTGCCCTTCAGGATAGAAACCCTTCTTGACCTCGATCGGCACAAACCCATGTCTCTTAAAAAGCCCCTGGGCAGGTAAATTTTCTAACGCCGTATGCAGGAAGACTTTGTCGACATTTATCACAGCGGCCTTATTCATTATCTCCTTCATAAGGAGATCACCTATACCACATCTCTGCCTTACGGGCTCCACTGCAATTGCCAAAAGCTCACATGCGCTGGGCAAATACCACTTATAGGCGGGGCGACTAACCATGGCAAAGCCAGCAGGTCTCCTTTCCAGGGCGGCCAAAAAGGTCAATGTCAGATCTGTTAGAAACCAGCGAGACAAGATCTCATCATAGGGTCCGTACCGAATGAATACCTTTCTGCTCAGAATCCGGATATAGTCAACATCCGATGCCCCTGCCTCCCTCATTCTGACACGCCCTTTCCTGGATGACTTCTTCCTGAAAACTGCGCCCTTTTCTGTCCGGATAACCACCTTGCTTTGAGAATGCCCGGGACCTATCCTGGCCTGTCGCAGCCTTGTAATCCTTTTATTATCTCCATACTTGCCAAAGCGGCCGTGGATACTCATTACAAAATTCTCGTTAATACTTCAAAAGAGACTGCCTATTATGGGATCGCGTAATTATTCCCGTTGGTCAAGGATTCAAACTCTTCCAGTACTTGCGATGATTTCCCAAGACCCGTCCTATGATATGATCTAGCTTTCCCCGATCGGCACTCGACCGAATACCCTCACACTCGGTATCTGACAGCCCGGCAAGTTCTCGTAGAACTGCCCTGACAGAATCCTTGAGCCCGGTAAGATCATAGCCCCCTTCAAGGGTAATCACGACCCTACCATCGCAGCATTTCTCGGCAATATCCATGACGGTCCGGGTCAATCCCGCAAAGCCCATAACGGAAACGTTCATTCCACCCAACGGATCATTCTGGTATATGTCAAACCCTGCCGATATCAAAATTAACTCAGGGGCAAATTCCAGCGCAATAGGCCTTAGTACATCTTGGAAAATGGCCATATACTCGCCATCGCCATAACCGACAGATAACGGAACATTCACCGTAAATCCCTCTCCCTTTCCCTTTCCTACCTGTTCAAAGGCGCCACTTCCCGGATAATAGGGGTACTGATGGGTAGAAAAATACACGACAGTGGGGTCCTCCTCAAACGAATGTTGAGTACCATTACCGTGGTGTAGATCCCAGTCGACTACAAGGACACGCTTGAGATGGTGAGCCTCTTGGGCATACCTCACGCCCACGGCCACATTGTTAAAGATGCAAAAACCCATGGCCCGGCCCCGCTCTGCATGGTGTCCGGGAGGCCTCACCAGGGCGAAGGCATTGTTCAGTTCGCCTGATATTACCAGTGAAATAGCCTCACACAGCCCCCCGACAGCCAGAAGGGCCGCCTCGTAAGATCCTGAGGATGTGGAGGTATCAGGATCCAGAGATTGGCAAGATTTCCCCTCTGTTGACGCAACCATATCCACATATTCAGGGGAATGAATCCACAAGAGCTCATCCTTCTCGGCCCGCCTTACCGGGACCTCCAGAAATCGTCCTGCCATATCAGCACCTTCTAGCATGGCGTAAATAACCTCAAGTCTCTTATGGCTCTCCGGGTGAAAGGCACCCGGTCGGTGATTCATATACCTATTGTCCTTCACAATCCCTGTTTTATTCATCTTTCTCTCCTATAAGGGCAGTTTTTAATGGCGCATGGCGGCCCATTTCCCAAGAAACGACCCGGCAATGTCAAAAAACAGATGACCAGGAACATAATCTTCTATAACACTCTGGCCATTTTCAAACAGCTAAGATCCCACAATTTCCCCAGAATTTTTTTAGATATACCATTTGCCTGTCTTGTTGGTCAACAACTCTCGCCATTGACCTCAATGATCTTTCAAAGAGATCTTGATTAGAGCCGAATTTGTATATATAAAAAAAGGGCGTCTACATCTGATGAACTCATAAAAAGTCATTAATTAGACGGCACAGTAAAAAGCTCCGGATGCAAGTTGAGCTTGCGAAATCCCGCTATCGGGGGCACGCAAATATTTAGGAATCACCGCCAAAGAGCGGCATCTTCGAGACGCGTACATAGAAGTACGCCGCAGATGGACTTTTTACGAAGCCGTTACTCTATAATGCCATGTTCTTCTTTATTGCCGGGATACAACCCAAGACAATAAAACTGGACGACCAGCCCAGGATGTGCCCCTCTTGTGGCCTTTATCAGGCCCGGCTTAAGAGGATAGACCACTACCTGGCTGTCTTCTTTCTCCCTATTTTTCCGGTAAAAAAGGGGGGCCCGTTCCTGGAGTGCAGGAGTTGCGGAAATATTTTCCATGAATCGGGAGAGGCATTCTATGAACCCCCGCAAAGGCAAAGTTCTTGCCCTTATTGCGGCAAATCCCTCGAACCTACATACCGCTTCTGCCCTTTCTGTGGGAAACCGCTGTAGGTCTGGTTACAATGAATGATCCCTCAAAGAGAACATAGGGGCAAAAAAACTGCCAGGCTATGGGGCATTCCATTTATCTTTCTAAATATATCCTTTCTTGGGGTATTCACAAACATAGCCCTTTTCTATCTTTACCCGCTCGCCCTTAACGCCATGGGAGGCCAGACAGACGTCATCGGTTTTGTGATGGGCCTCTTCTCCATTGCTACTGTCACATCCAGGCCCTTATGCGGCAAACTAGTCTCCTCAAAAGGGGAGTTCAGGGTTATTTCCGCAGGCATTGCGGTGAGCCTGGTAGCATCATCGGCCTATTTCTTTATAACAGAAATTGGTCCTTGTATGTTTCTTGTAAGAGTGGTCCACGGGATCGGTTTTTCAGCATTTATATCCGGCAGTTTCTCGCTGGCCGCCAAGGCATTTGATCCCGGTAAACGTGGAGAGGCCTTTAGCATAATTGGAGCATCACTTATGGCAGCAGTGGCACTGGCACCACCCTTTGGAGAATCCCTGATCCATAAGTGGGGCTTTCATGCCCTTTACATTGCGGCTGCCATATCCCTCGTTTTGGGATGGATAGCCGCATTAGTAGCCATATACCCTATATCCCCTCCCCCCCCGAAAAGCGGCCAGACCCATGTCAGGTATCTTTCACTCCTGAAAAACAGATCTTTCATTTTTCTCCTATTCTCTACACTCATATTCGCCCATTGCCAGTCCACCGTGGGAAATTTCCTTGCCCTGATAGCCGCCGAAAAGGGCGTTTCCAGCGGCCGCTTCTTTTTTGCCACATACTCCGTAGCCATACTTATACTGCTTACCATGGGGCGCATAATTGACGGCTACGGCAAATTGTTTTTTCTGAAGTTGTCGTATCCAATACTGATACTCGGGATCTTGTTCATACCCGTGGCAATCGATTCAGCCTTCTTCCCTGTCGCGGTGATCCTATATGGCACCGGCATCGGGCTTCTCTTTCCTGTTCACAATGCCCTTGCCGCTGACCATGGGCGTAAGACCGAAAAGCCAGGGATCATGTCTCTTTTCACAGCCACTTACGATACAGGTTTTATAACAGGGGCCATTGTCTCTGGTTGGTTCGCATACCAAACAACCCTCGACATGCTCTTTTTCGCCACCGGCCTTTTCGGTTTGCTCGGCCTCCTTATCGCCCTGCTGGCACCGTGGGGGACGTCCGTGAAATATTAACTTTCTGATTCTTCTGCTTATAGCCTTATAACGAATCACCTCGCCTTCTTCTATTGACGTCCCTGGCCTGATTTTCTATAATAAAAAATAGATACTAAGACTTCCAAAAAGGAGATTGGTGATGAGAAAAAAGGTAGCCGTCATCGGATCGGGTCAGGTGGGGGCCACGGCAGCGATGCGCCTTGCAGAAAAGGAGCTAGCTGACGTGGTCCTGATTGATATCCTTGAAGGCGTCCCAGCTGGAAAGGCCCTTGATCTAAGTGAAGCAGCACCCATTGAGAAACATGATTCAAAAATTACCGGTACCACGGGCGACTATAGTCTGGCAAAAGGATCTGACATTGTCGTCATTACGGCGGGGATACCCAGAAAGCCCGGCATGAGTCGAGATGATCTTTTATCCACAAATATGGGCATCATGAAAACAGTCACAAGGGAAGTCGCGGCCGTTGCCCCTGACGCAATCCTGATTATTGTAAGTAATCCATTAGATGCCATGTGTCATGTGGCTTATGATACAAGCGGCTTCCCGAAAAACAGAGTGATCGGAATGGCCGGGGTCCTGGATTCTGCCCGTTTTCGCTCTTTCATTGCCATGGAACTGGATGTTTCCGTTGAAAACACGCACGCCTTTGTGTTAGGAGGCCATGGCGATACCATGGTGCCTCTTCCCCGTTATTCTACTGTTGCGGGAATTCCTATCACAGAATTAATGCCCCCAGCACGGATAGATGCCCTTGTGGAAAGGACGAGAAAGGGCGGAGCAGAGATCGTTGGCCTTCTAAAGACGGGGAGTGCCTATTATGCCCCCGCATCTGCTGCAGTGGAAATGGCTGAGGCCATATTGAAGGACAAAAAAAAGGTGCTTCCATGTGCCGCCTATCTAGAAGGAGAGTATGGCATCCAGGACCTATTCATGGGAGTCCCGGTCAAACTCGGGGAAAATGGCATAGAACAGATATTTGAAATAAAACTCACGCCTGAAGAAAAAGAGGCCCTCAACTACTCGGCCGACGCCGTACGCAAACTGGTTGAGGATATGAAGAGACTGGGATAGTATGGGGATTCCTGAATGTGGATAATACTGCTATTCTAGGCCAGCTCGAGGCATTGGCCCAAGACCTCGGAGTACAGATCCGTTATGAGTATCTGGAAGAAGAAACGTCCTTTCCTGGTGGAGGTCTTTGTAGACTAGGGGACCAACACCTTATCATTGTCAACGCAAGGGCCACCATAGGAGAAAAGGTCCAGACCCTGGCCCGGGCAATGAAGCGCTTTGATCTGGGACAGGTTTATCTCAAGCCCGCCGTCAGAGATTTGTTAGACGGGGTAGTGGGAAAAAGATAGACTACTACGAGACAAACGGCTTTTGTACTTTTTTTCTGGCCCTTTTTCTCGGCCTATGAGCCGTGCGCGTATATAGCTCCAGATACTTGGCCACGGCAAACTTCATTTCCTTCCTTGTGCAAATCTCCTGGATCCCCCGAATGTCGTGATAATATCCAAGCTGTCTATAGATATCACTTGAAATTTTGTGCAAATAATCTGATCGAACCAGTTTCTCATCCACATCAAATCCCCTGGCCTGCATCACCCTTGGGCCTGCAAAAATAACCAAGGCCCCGGGTTCAGCGATAACTACATCCCCAAGGGCAGCATAACTGGCAATTGCGCCGCCAGTGGAAGGATCTGCCAGGATGGATATATAAGGTAGACCCTGTCTCTTCAACCGATTAACCGATTCAATGGTCTTGACCATCTGCATTAAGGCGGATATCCCCTCATAGAGCCTTGCCCCCCCCGAGCAGCACAAACTGATAAATGGCAGGTTTTCCTGAATGGCGAAGTCGATTGCCCTCCTGAACTTCTCACCGAAAACCACGCCCATGGACCCGCCGCAGTAATAGAATTCACTGATAGCCATGACTACATGAAATTGATGGATCCGTGCGCTGCCAACCACGAGTGATTCCTTAAAGGGTGAGCGGCCTTCCTGCTTGGCCAAAAAATCGCGGTAGTAATCAGTTATGGCATCATCCTCCAGAAGCTGATCCACCGTCAAATTCCTGTAGAGCTCATGAAAACTCCCTGTGTCCGCAAGGCAATCAATCCATCCTGTTGCACCCAGGATATAGGAATACCCGCACTCTGGGCACACGTTAAAGTTATCCAGAAAGGTCTTGAGAGGAATCAGCCTTCCACAACCCTTCCGCCTCTTATCTCCTCCCTGACCACCACCGCATTCCACAAACTCCGTTTCGGTATCTTCCGGTTTGATATCTCCATAATCATCACGCACCTGCATCGTGCTGGAGTGATTTACGATCTTTATGTCAAGAGGGGGCTTTCTAAAGGCCTTTTTAATGGGTTTTTCTATGTACCTCCTGATGTCATGCAGGGTACCGCTGCCCTTGTAAAGGCCATACTTTTTGGCCCTTGCCTCCCGTTTCTTGATCAGTCTCTTTATGCTCGTACGGGAGAGATCCCTGACGGCCCTGGTCAGGAACGCTCCGATGTTGTTAGCCATTTCTTCACCGTTGGTCACGACCTCTGGTGAAGGAACAATCCGATCAATTACCCCAAGGCCCTTGAGCTCTTTTGCAGTGGGTTTCAGAATGGTCAGCGCATCCTGAATGCGCGTGGGATCACGAAATACTATTGATGCCATGCTTTCAGGAGGCGCGGTAGCATAAAGGGCATCATCCATTTGCCCCCTGATGTCTGTGACCTGCATGGCCAATGCCCCGCCACTCCCGCCTTCCCCAAGAATCAGGGAAACAGTCCGTATAGGTATGGTCAAGAATTCCTTTATCAGGTGAGAGATAAAAAAGGCCTGAAAACGCTGTGCCGAGTACATGGAAATGTCGGCGCCGTAGGTATCAATTATGCAAAAAACAAAGGTGTCCTCAGGATCAGAGGCCCAGGCCCTTTTCAGCACTGACATGACGAAAGAGTGATCATCGGAGGTCAGCATGCCATAATTCAGCTTCTTTAGGTCATCATCTGTCTTCAAATCTTCAGGTTTTGGCTTTTGCTGGGCAATAACATAGAGCTGTTTCTCCATAAACTGGGATGACCCTGCAAATGCAGAATCCCCGGGGGCATCAAAGGCCTTAAGCCCGGGAAAAAGTCTATCAACTATTTCCGTGGCCCTTGGACGAAAGGGATGTCTGGTGCGCCTCTTAAAGATATCAATAAGATTCGGTTTGGCCATGGCTATTTCCCAAATTCCCCTTCAGGCACTGGATCGCCCCCTTCCATATAATCTTTGGTCATGTCGGACATCCGACTAAATACACGTCCCGGTGTGAGAAGCAGCCGTTTAAAAAAGCCTACTACCTCTCTTCTTAGATTCTTTAAAGGGATATATTTCACATCAGGTTTGGACAGGGGACCTTTTACCCTGAAATAGTAGATGAGTATAGTCCCCTCCTTTCCGCTCAAGATATAGGTAACGTCTGGTATCTTGCTTATAACTAAATCGGCCGTCCCAAGAGGCTCTGTGCCCACTTCAAGATCAACCCACTCTTTTCCAAGGTCCAATGACCCCTTGGCTGCCGCATTAAACACCGGGCTCTTCATAATAAGGTCTTCCGTGTTTAGGACGCCCCTATTTATGGCTATGTGTCCCTTTATTTTCTCAAAATCTAACCCCTCCTTCGAAAAGTCCGTGAGCCTCTTTGAAAAAATGTTCTGGAGGCTCAGAAAATCCAATATCTTGAAGACCACACTGGACTTATTTATTCTGCCGTTCTCAACAACAATGTTGGCGCTGCCTGAAAGATCGGGAATAAGGTCTTTTATTTCCCTGCCTCTCGTGAAAAGGACCGCCTCCAGGTTAAGGTCCCCCTCCAGGTACCTCTCTCTAACACCGAGCGCCTTAAGAAGCTCCGGGGCTGGCTGGTTGGTCATCTTGGTGTACACGGAAAAAACGAGTTCAGGACTCTTCCCTCCTTTCACATGGCCCCTGAATTTCAAAATCCCATGCTCCATCTGAACGCTGGTAGGCTTGATAAAGATATTTCCGGACCGGAAAACGGATTCCGCCTCCAAAGGGCCAAACTTGAGGTCTTTCCATTTCCCTTTGAGCACACTCAACCTCAGATGTATCTCAGACCTGTCAATGAAGCCGCTTGCCGAAGCATCTTGCTCCTTGGCACCAGGGCCGGTAAAATCAGCTATTAAATCCGAAAGATTTAGGTACTTGGCGTTGACCCTGAGTTCCCCTTTCAGGCCATCCCAACCACGAAAATCCCCCTGCATGTGGATGGGACTTTGACCTACCTTCACGTCCAGAAAAGTGAGTGACACCTGTTTTCCGGAAAATTTCACTTTAAGATCGCAATCATTGATTGGGGACGGCAGCCCGCCCAAAACAAGAGAGAGATCTTTTGCCTCCATCTCTCCAGTCACTGAGGTTATCGAGAAATCCTTAAGAAAACCCTCCACCTCAGCATGACTCATGAGCATTCCTGTAGCGCTCTTATTGGGCCTCTTGAACCATATCCCCAGATCTTCCAAATCAAATCTTTTTGTCAGCAACGTTAAATGAAAGGGCTCCCTCTCTTCAAGGCCGTATGATCCGGATGCCTCAAAGGTAGACCCCCCCAATCGGCACCTGAAATACCTGAGACGAACCTTTTTTTCCGCGCGGATTTCCGCGCCGAAACTGATTTTATTATCACTACCTCCTGGTTTCATCACGAATGAGCTTGTCCCCATAGTCACGCCACCCAGACCCAGCTCACCCAGACAAGACCAAAGGTCTTTTTTCTTGGACACAGACAACCGGTAACCCGCGAGGCCTTTGAACTGCACATGCCCCTCTTTTCCTTGACAGAAATAATCCAGGATCTCGTCCATATCCCCACGGCCAACCAAGTAGGCATTTAACGTATCCTGTGAAGTTTCTGCAAAACCCGATCCCTGAAAATGGGACTTTCCCCATAGCCCCGTGCCCCAAAATTGTTTGCGCCCTTCTTCGTCAATCTTTAGCCACGCATCATCTAACGACATAGGCAGGTGCAAGGACTTATGCATAATCAAGCAATTATCGAACCGGAATTGGCCTGCCAAGATGCGGGGATAGGACCACCCCTTCTCATGATGAAACTTGATCTGGGCCTCGAGGTTTCCTGTCGCCTCCCTAAACCTGTGAAGCTGCTTGCGCAAGTCAGAGGGAAGCAACGCCAATTCCCTCTGTCGACAGAGGTCCTCAAGATGGAATAATCCATCCACCCAAACATCGTATGTGACGGCATGCCTGAAGAGGCCCTGGATATCCGCAGTGCCACCCTTGATGATCGACTCCCCAAAGCCAGCCTTTACTCCCGAGATACCCAGACCACCATTTTTGAGAGACACCTTTGCATATAGATCCTTGAAGGGCAGGATATCCTCATCCTTAAAGACCTCAATACCTCTCAATGTAATTTCCATCAAAAGACAGTTGGCATTTTCTGGGCGACCGATCCTTTTAATCCTGCCCAGGGCCCCTTTCAACGAAAAGCGGTCCAGTCGAACTTCACCGCCTGAAAGAACAGGAAAAAGCCGATTTCCGACCCAGGTGGGGACAAGGGGATCAGGGAATATACCCTTGAAGACACGGGAGGGCATAAAGGGACCATTGAGCTCAAGGGATATATATGAATTGGGGCTCTTTCGCAAATCTAAATCCATTCTCGCCCCCAGAGAAAAATCAGAACCATTTGCCCGCAAGCGCGAAATTTGCAATATCCTGTCCGAATAATGGGCGCCAAAATCCAGGGCAAGGTGTGGCAGAGAATACACCTTTTCTCTATCCGACTTTAACAGTGTGAAATTCAAATCGCTCCCAAAAAGCCTTCCCTCGGCAGATATGTCTCTACCGAGGGTGCCTCGCAGGTCAACCTGGGCCTTAACCCGGCCCTCTTTGGCATCAATAGCGTCAGGCCATGGGATCCAGGTCAGAGGAAGTTGACCCATCTCAAGTTTCAACTCTGCATAGATATCTGCATGCTCCCTGCTCTTTTGCCGGATGGTTCCCTCAACCTTACAGGATGCGGTACTACCATTGGAGTGAATTTTTCCTCGTAATCTGACCGCTAGGGCAATGGTGTCTCCAGGGATTTGAGTAAAATTCAAATAAAGGTCTTGAAGATCATAAGCCAAGTCCTTAATGTAGACCTCCCCATCCTCCACTGATAAAGAACGAAGTGTGGCCATCTTTTGAAACAGAAGGTCCTTATAAAATGTCTGTCCCTCCCTTCCTGAAAAACGCCATCCCTTTTTGATGGCCAATTCTATCTTGGGATGAGACAGAAAGACGTCGGATGGAACAATATGCCCCTTTATCAGCTCCCCTACATCAATAGTTACCCTGGCCCAAGAGGCAGCGATTCTTTCACGCCCCTCCCGTGACCTGGCGATCAGGTCATAGGCGCTGATCCCAATTCCTCGCCAGAGGCTGATATCTATTTTTTTCGCACGAATATCATATCCTGCGGCATTGGAGAGTCGGCCTAATAAGTACTTCTGAACCGAGGAATTCTGCAATATGGTGTGGAGCAGAAGGATAGATGCCGCGAAAAATAGAAGCACTAAAATGGAAGGGAAAAGAATGGGCTTTAGCCTTTTAGGGAACATTTTTTAAAATAGTCTTGAAGGATCTTTCTATGATCAAACGCCAGCTTCCCGGGAAGAGAATTGTGGTAAAACACCCCCAAATCACTGGCGTCATCAGCGGCCTTTGGATCTCCTCTTGCCCCGGCCACAAAAACCACGGAAATGGTGTGCTGTCGGGGGTCTCTGGCAGGATCTGAATATGCCCCAAGCTGATATTTTAGCTCTACCTCCAGGGAAGTTTCCTCGTTGGCCTCCCTGCGCGCGGCGGATTCCAGGCTTTCGCCATAATCAACAAAACCCCCAGGTAGGGCCCACCCAAACGGAGGATTTTTCCTCTTTATAAGCACGATACCATATTTTTCTTGCCGGGAACTATTTTTGTGTGAACCCTGCTCCAGCTCAATAATAATATCCACCGTTGGAAAGGGATTACGGTATCTTTTCACCACCTTCCCGCAGTGCGGACACAAAAGTTGTTCCTTCATTGCGTCTGATTTGCCTCCAGAAGTTGGTTCTTCACGTAAACCATCCTCTGAAAGGCCGTAAAATTGGTCAAGACGGCAAGCAACAGGAAAACCATCACCATAAGAATATGACCGACCGACGGGATACATGCCGACAGCGATCCGAGGATCAGGAGGATAAACCTCTCCGGTCTCTGCATCCATCCCACTTTGCAATCTATCCCCAGGCCCTCTGCCCTGGCCCTCGTATAGCTCACCATTAACGATCCCGTGGTGGCCAGGATAATGAAAATAACCGCCCATGGACTTCGAAATGGACCACCTGAAAAATGCCACGCAAACCCCAGGAAGATAAAAATCTCCCCAAACCTGTCAAGGGTGCTGTCAAAAAACGCGCCAAAGCGGGAGTTTTTACCCGTCTGCCTTGCAAGCTGCCCATCCAGTACATCGCAAATACCGGCCATGGCCACAACCAACGCCCCCCATGAAAAGGACCCGGTACTGTAAACAAATCCAGCCGCCACACTCAAAATAAGGCCGGCCAGGGATAGCCCATTGGGATGCACGCCCAACCGGGCCAAAAGACTGCTAAGAGGCGAAACTATCCCAAGAAACCTTTCTTTGATCTTCTCACTAAAGAAAACAAATTCTGCCATTTGCAAGTCCTTTTCTAAAGACTAATTGGATCAAAAATATCTCCAGAGGGACTAAAGTGATCTAAAATGTCTAATCTCTCTGACTCCCGCATGGCGGGAGTTTGCCAATTAACAATCAACTGTCGACAAACCATATAATTGGACAACCTTTATATGAGTTTATAGCTCCACACACAGACCTGAGGTACACTATCAGAGGGAAAGGCATTTGTCAAAAATGATCAGCAGTTTTGGTCCTGGGTCCAAAATGACCAAAAAAATGTATCTAAAGAATCACATTGACCTTTCTGATGTAATTCTTAAAGAGACGCATGCCACCACCTTCGCTTACCACACGCATTATCTCCAGAGGTCTCGTCACCACCACACCAGATAGAATACTCACGGCCGAGTCTGCAAATGCCTCAGGAATTAATGGCGTTGAAGCACCAAGCAAGGCTATTTCTCTGCATGACCGGGCTGCGTCCAGGAGATCATCAACGGTCCGGTTCAGTATAGACGTGGATGTAATCAGGGCCACATCACAATGGGGCAACAGCCTGAAGGCATCAGCCTGCGGCAATATATCCCCTTTTTGACGATCAACCTGCTCAAATATATTAAGGGACGAAACCTTTTTCCGTAGCAACGGCACCATAGGCCCGAAATATCCTACCATCCCAACTGTATCGTCCGAATGGAGCGTCAAATATTCCAAGGTATCCCCTTCAAGGACATCATCTTTACCGGTATTGGTCAGGGCATTGGAGGTCGCGAGTGCAACCGCCGCCTCGATCTTATCCGTAGAATCAAACATTGTGAGCAGTTCGGCGGCCGGTCTTCCCCGAAGGGGACGAAGTCCTCTAAAGACGGTGCAACCCCCGGTCAAGTCCCTGTGAAAGGTGTACGCAAGACCCATTTGACCATTATCAAGAAGCACGGCAGTGTAACCCAATCCGATACGGACGTCTGTCACCAAGGTCTTTTTGGCCAGGCCAATGGACACGTCTCTGATCTTCTGCCTAATGTTCATTAAATCTGTTTCTCAGTAGTTTGCTGTAAGGTCATCATAGGGATACATTTCATTTTCAATTGCAAAAGGGTGCTTGCCGAAAATGGAAAAATGTCCAGGAAGGATGCGTATGCCTCTTAATATTCAGGAGGCATCTCTTTGAGCTGGGCGAGGGAAAAGACAGGCCCATCCTTGCACACATATTGATCCCCAATATTGCACCGGCCACACATTCCGATACCGCACTTCATACGCATTTCCAGTGAAAGGATAATGCTTTCCGGAGGGAATCCCAGTTTTTCCAGGACAGGTTGTGTGAATTTGATCATGACGGGCGGACCACAGACGATTGCTATGGCGTTATCCGCACTTGTAATCTTCTGTTCAGTTATAGTTGGAACAAACCCCACGTTATATTTCCAGCCGGGATCATCAGTGGCATCCACCGTGATGTGCATATGGATATCATCTCTTTGCTCCCAGGCAGCCAGCTCATCGCGATAAAGCAGCATACCCGGGTTTCTTGCCCCATAAACCACAATGATGTCCTTGAACCTGGGGCGATTTGCCGGGTCAATCATGTATACAATGCTCGACCGCAGGGTCGTGAAGGCAAACCCGCCGCCGATGATGACCACATTCTTCCCCTCCATTTCCTCCCAGGGGTACCAGTTGCCGAGAGGGCCCCGGATCCCCATCACATCTCCCTTCTTCATGTTGTGGAGATGGCTGCTGACGAGCCCGACCTTGTTGACCGTAAAGGCCACGAACCCCTTCTCTGTAGGGGAGGACGCGATGCCTATGGGGATCTCTCCCTTGCCGGGGATGGAGAGTTCGGCAAACTGCCCGGGCGTGTAGGCAAATTTCTTTTCATCTTCAGGATTGAGAAAGACGAATTTGAAGGTCTTGAGATTCCGGTCTTCGGTCTCTGTGGTAATATCATCAATGCGGACCGGATAGGGGAGATAGGGATTTTCCAATGGAACATCCTCCTCTATACTTAATAAGTGAGCTAAAATGTCTAAAGTGTCTAAAGTGGGCTAAAATGCCAGAACTTGCCGATCAACGCCCTAGCCGTAGTTATTCATCAATTGCAGAACTTCTCTTATGTCTATATTCACGGGACAATACCGGACACACCTGCCGCAACCGGAACATTGAACTCCATTATTATACTTATCCACATAGTATTTCAGCTTGTGCAAAAACCGCTGCCGTACACGCTGGACCTTTTTGTCCCTGGGGTTATGGCCTGACCCATGCAGGGTAAAGAGTGGAAACATACACGAGTCCCAATTTCTGAGCCTGTCGCCTTGTTTTCCCTGAATCTCGTCCTGGATATCGAAACACCAGCATGTGGGGCAGAGGAAGGTGCAGGTCCCGCAGTTAAGACACCGAAATGCGACCTCTTCCCAAAAAGGGGCATCGAATAGTTCATTCAGCACCTTTTCTTTCAGGGAGTCCATCGGCAGGGCGGCAGGCATGTCTCCCTCTGCCTTCAAAGACAAGGCATCGGCCTCTTCCAACGACTTACTACTCGCCTGTTCTCCACCATTCATGCTGTTCAGCAAGGCCTCGCCCTTATCTGTCAAGGTCCTTGCCAAGAAGGTGTCACCCAGGTCATACAAGAGCACGTCAAGACCCCGTTCGTCAAAGGGACCGCCCCCCACCGAGGTGCAAAAACACGTTGCACAGGGTTCATTGCAACCCAGTCCCACAAGGGTAGTCGACTCGAATCGCTTAACCCACCAGGGGTCCTTGTATTCAGGGTTATCAAAATTCAGCTTTACCAGTTGAAAGGCATGGGCATCGCAGGGTCGTATTCCTACAATGGCCTGGGGAGAAAAATCTTTTTTCGCCTCTTTCAGGGTATTTGCATCTGGATCGTCCTTATCGAGTGTGTATTGAAACATCCGCTCAGACTGGGGATATACCAGGGACTTTGGTGAAAGCCGGGTATTTTGGTACCCAAAATCCGGCACTGTCCCGTTCTCCATTTGTCGAAATACATGGAAGTCCCCATCCCTGGCCGGGACAAATACCTTGTAGCTGCCAGAGACGGCCTTAAGGGCCTCAAGCCATTCTTCCTTGGTGAAGATCCTAGTTGTCATTGAAATTACCTCTTTGGGGAACTTCTTTTCTGTTCGTTCCTAACAAGCTATTTAGGCTGAAGACTGAAGGCTGAAGTGTTTTGAAATGTCTCAACCATCGAACAAAACTAGACAATTCTTCTTTCTAAAACCTTGCGGTCAAACGGCGCAAGCGCCTGCCCTGCCCTGCATCCTTCCGCCTTCTACCTTCTACCTAAACACCTAAGCAGTTCCACCTCTATTTAATGAAATCATTATAATCATCAGGCCTGTATACATCCAGCGGTGGCCTCTGCTCCAGGCCGAGGCCTGCCTCCCAGGAAAAAAATTCCTCGGCGTCCTTGTTTAGCTTTTTGGTAAATTGTCTCATTGAAATGCCCATGGGGCATACCCGCTCGCATGCACCACAGTCCGTGCACCGCCCGGCACAGTGATAGGCCCTCAAAAAATGAAAGGTCATGGTGTCGATGGGATCATTGCTCTTCCCCACCCACTGTGGCTGCGATTCATCTACAAAGCACGTGGGACAATAACATAATGGGCACGCGTTCCGGCATGAATAACAACGGATGCACCGTGAGATCAAGCGCTGGAAAAAGGCCCACTTGTCATCAGGGGCCATGCCCTCAATCTTCTCCACATCTTTGTAAGAGGCAATATCCTGCTGCTCTTCCACAGGATCGGCCACCATCTCATCATACTCGACTGGATTCCGGTGGCGGCATACAGCACAATTGGTCTGCAGGTAATCCGCCTTATCAAAACTCTTTTCAAAATCTCTACCCCTGACCGTAAACCTGTCCCCATTTTCTTGGATATCCAATATCTCCTTTTGCTTGACCGCCCTCGCCACCGCACGGTGATCAATCATACCACTGCAAGGAATGCCAACAATATATAATTGCTCTCGCTTGACTTGATTCTCGATAATATGGGTAACAATGTTCCTGGAATTACAACCTGTTGCCAGAATGCCGATCTTGTCGGTCCTTCCGGTAAGGTAATTGCATAGATTCAGGCCACAATTGCTGTCCCAGTATAGGAGATCCACTTTTTCAGGTTCCCTGATCAGGACAGGCTCATTCATCATCGGTACTGAGCCCTTTTTGTACCCGATAAAGACGTCCACCTGTCTTTCTTCCAGCAACCTCTTGGCTATTTTCCTTATCTTCTCAGTATACTCAATCATTATGCAACCTCGGCTTGTCTCTTGATTAAGTGCTTGGCCGGTCCCAATGCCTTGACCGCCTGGCTCACCTCCCCGGCCACCTCGACAAACTTGGTTGCCTCAGCAGAGCTAATCCACGACACATGAAGCCTCCCCGGTTCTATACCAACATGCTCCAGGAGGTTTTTCAGCAGGGCAAATTTTCTTCTAGCGTAATAATTACCTTCCAGGTAATGGCAGTCGCCTGGGTGTCACCCCGATACCCATACACCGTCCGCACCATGACGGAGGGCAGCAAGGATAAATTTGGGACTGACCCGGCCGGAACATGGGACCCGTATGATCCTGAAATTGGGCGGGTACTGGAGGCGGCTCACACCTGCCAGGTCTGCCGCGCCATAGCTGCACCAGTGACACAGAAAGGTGGTAATCTTGGGTTGCCAGTCGTTCATAATCTTACTCCTCATTTCCTCAATTATGGGTAGAAGCCTGAAGGCCAAAGTATTTTCGAGCATTAAACCGCCCAACCAAAACTACATCTCATTAATCATTGCCATAATCTGCCCCTGCTCAAAACCCCTCAAATTGAGGGCACCGGAGCGGCATGAAGCAACGCAGAGCCCACAGCCCTTGCAGAGGGCCGGGTTAATTTCGGCCTTCCCGGCGAAAGGTCCTTTCTCGATAAACGAAGGCGCCGAATAGGGACAGATGGAAACACAAACCCCGCAGCTACTACAAAAGGCGGGATTGGAATACGCGACGGTACCACTTACTTGAACGGTCTGTCTTGCCAGGAGCGTCACGGCACGAGAGGCCGCGGCCTGCGCCTGTGCAACCGATTCATCAATGGGCTTGGGATAATGTGCCATCCCGCAAAGGAAAACGCCGTCCGTGGCAAACTCCGAAGGGGCCAGCTTTGGATGTGCTTCCACAAAGAAGCCGTCGTCATTCAAAGGGACCTTGAAGTATTGAGCCAGTCTTTCATCCTTATAAGGGACAATGGCGGAGGCCAGGGCGAGGAGTTCCGCTCGTATCACAAGAAGACGCTGCAGGATTGGATCGACCACCCGGATTTCCAGACCGCCGTCCGTCTTTTTCACCTGGGGCTTCTGATCAATGCTGTACCGGATAAAAATGACTCCCGCCTCACGCGCCTTTCTGTAAAGTACTTCCCGCTCCCCATAGGTCCGGATGTCCCGGTACAGTATATAGACGTCTATATCCGGGTTCATCTCTTTTAAATGGAGTGCGCTCTCCATGGAATGGGTACAACAGACGCGTGAACAGTATGGCCTCTCAGGTTCCCTGGAGCCCACACACTGGATAAAAACCGCCGTATTGATGTCTTTGAACGATGAAGGGTCGTTGATGAATTTTTGGTCCAGCTCCAAATGGGTCATTACCCTGGGATCTTCCCCATACAGGTACTCCTCGGGCTTGTACTCGGATGCCCCGGTAGCAATCACGGCGATCCCGTGTTCAATCTCTTGCTCTTCGTCACCTGATTTCAGCGTTGTCTTGAAATTGCCAACAAAGCCATCCAAATTGCTCAATTCCGTGCTGAGGCGGATATCGATGTTATCATCGTGTTCCACTGCCGTAACCAGCCTTGAAAGGTCCTCCTGGACATCTTCCCCTTTCCAGGTCCTGTAGAGATTTAGGGCCTGCCCCCCCAAACTCGAGCCCTTCTCCACCAGACAGACCTTGTACCCCTGTTCACTCAAGGTCCTGGCAGAAACCATACCTGAAATACCCCCACCAACAACCAGGGCCTTCTGATTGATGTCCAGCTCCGTCTCCTTCAGGGGCTCCATCAAGGCCACCTTGGCCACTGCCATACGAACCAGGTCCTTTGCCTTTTGAGTAGCCAGCTCCGGATTGTCCTTGTGAACCCAGGAGTCTTGATTACGTATGTTTGTCATCTCGAAGAGGTACTTGTTGAGCCCTGCATTGACCAGTGTCTCCTGAAAGAGCGGTTCATGGGTCTTTGGCGTGCAAGCGGCCACTACAATCCTATTGAGGTTTTCCTGCTTTATTACCTCGCTTATAATATCCTGGGTATCCTGAGAGCACGTATAGAGATTATCAGTGACATATTCCACATAGGGGAGAGATGCCGCGTAATCCCTCACTTCAGGGACATCCACTACCCCACCGATATTTATGCCGCAGTGACACACAAAGACGCCGATACGAGGCCTCTCACCAAGTATGTTCCGCTCTTCGGGAACCTCCTTCTCTCTTGTTAAGGTATTCCTTGCCTCACTCAACAGAGCGCCTGCTTGTGCCGCAGCGGAACTGGCTTCAATAACCGATTGGGGGATATCTTTGGGACCTTGGAAGGCACCGCACACATAAATCCCTTCATGAGAGGTAGTAACCGGATGAAGAGAGGCGGTCTGGCAGAAGTTCCCCTCAGTGAGATCAATGTCTAGTTTTCTGGCCAGATCCACTAACTCTGGCGGAGTTTCCAGCCCTACTGAAAGGACGACCATATCAAATGA
>Ga0307425_1000450_pt1 | contig 26061 bp, 26 predicted proteins | sample SalMarWE160330MG_FD_202152 | JGI IMG/M metagenome (GOLD analysis project Ga0307425, IMG submission 202152) | Salt marsh sediment microbial communities from the Plum Island Ecosystem LTER, Massachusetts, United States - WE1603-30 | ecosystem: Environmental > Aquatic > Marine > Intertidal zone >...
TTTTCTTTCAATTCTTTCTTGATCCAGAAGGCAGGTAGACCATAGGTCGGTTCCTTTGTCGGCACGCCCTCAATCTTTTCGTCAGTTGTCCCGGGATTCATGGCAAGATGGTGGTTTACCCTCAGTTCCCCCCTGCCCACTTCATTTCCTTTAAGCAGGATTGTGTATTCACCAGGCTGTAGGTGAAAGTTGTCCTGGATGTGTATTGGTGGTACAATAATTCCAACTTCCAGAGCGACCTGGCGCCTTATTGACTTAATGCGGTCCAAAAGAACTCCGTCTTGTTTTACGTCTACTAAAGGGATAAGGCTATATCCCACTTCTAACGACAAAATGTCTAGAGGAGAAAGGAGCTCGAATTTTTCAGGAGGCCTCGCTTTTTCCTTATCCGCTTCTTGGGTCTTTTCTTCCTCTGATGCTGCTTTCTTCGCCTGAAAAGCCGCATAGGCCACACCTCCAGCCATAATTGATAGTAAGATAAATGGAACGGTCGGTAGTCCTGGAACCAGGCCGAATCCGAAAAGGACTGCCCCGGCGATGGCAATAGCACGCGGCTGGAATAAGATTTGAGAACTAATCTCTGCCCCCAAATTTGATTCAGAACCAGCTCGACTAACAACAATACCGGCCGCAGTGGAGATAACGAGCGCAGGAAGCTGGCTGACCAGGCCATCTCCAACTGTCATTAAGGTATAATTTTGCGCGGCATGGGATACGCTCATTCCATTCTGTAAAACGCCAATTGTAAGCCCTCCAATAATGTTAACCAGTGTAATAATTACACCGGCTATCGCATCTCCACGAACAAATTTACTCGCCCCGTCCATAGCACCGTAAAAATCTGCTTCACGGGATATCATTTGCCTCCTAGCCTTAGCCTCCTGATCATTTATTAAACCAGTATTAAGATCCGCATCGATGCTCATTTGCTTGCCCGGCATTGCATCGAGAGTGAATCTAGCTGCAACCTCTGCTATTCTTCCGGAGCCTTTCGTTATGACTACAAAATTAATAATAACTAAGATCAGGAAGACTATTGCCCCCACCACATAGTTTCCCCCCACCACAAAGCTCCCAAAGGCCTTTATAACCTTCCCGGCGGCCATAGTGCCCTCATTTCCATGGAGGAGAATCATTCGGGTGGAAGCAACATTTAGTGATAGCCTAAATAAGGTCGCAAGCAGTAGTATCGAGGGGAAGGCGGATAATTCTAAAGGCCTCAATATGTAAGTAGCCACAAGAATTATTATTACAGAGAATGTTATATTAAATGAGAGAAGCAGGTCCAGTAACATTGGGGGTAAGGGCATTACCATAAAAACGAGCATGCCAACGACGGCCATAGCCATGAAAACATCGCTATTTTTGGTCAATAGACGAATTTGGTTTGAATAAGGGGTTTGATTTGTGATATCCATAATACCGATCTTATAAATGCCAAACTTTCATGTTAATAGCTTTTATTACCCTTTAGCCTATAGACATATGCCAAGATCTCAGCAATGGCGCGGTAAAGGTTGACTGGAATAAAGTCCCCTATTTCCACCTTAAACAGGGTATGGGCGAGGGGCTTATGCTCTAAAATAGGGACATCATTTTTTTCGGCAATTTTTTTAATCCGCTCGGCAATAAACCCTGCCCCTTTTGCCACTACCCTTGGAGCCATCATCTTTTCCGCCTCATATTGAAGGGCAATGGCAAGGCTAGTAGGGTTTGTTATGACCACATCTGCATTGGGTACAGCCTCCATCATTCGTCGCCTTGCCATATCTCTCTGAACACTTTTGATCCTTGCCTTGACGGAAGGGTCACCTTCTGACTGTTTTCTCTCGTCTTTAACCTCCTGTTTAGTCATCCTTAAGTCTTTTTCATGTTGCCATCGCTGGAATGCATAGTCAGATGCCGCCAATACAATCAGGACTAAGCACGTATAGAAGCATATCTTGAAGGAAACATTTGCAATAAACGAAAGTATCCCTCCTACACTCATTTGAATCATGGAAGGAATAGAATCAAGTTGAGACCTAACCATTAGAAAGGCGACACCGCCCACTACCAGTAGTTTGATCAGCGACTTGACTAGTTCCTCCAAGGCCCTTATGGAAACAAATTTTTTCATTCCACTAATGGGATTGAGCTTGGTGAGTTTGGGAGTAAGGGGCCCTGGAGTAAATAAAAAACCAACCTGTATGAGATTGGCGGCAATTCCAGCAATTAGGACCGCTAACATTACAGGCATTAGGATCAGGATCATCTGCTGTATGCCTTGCAATAAAAAGGCAAAAACAGTACCACTCTCGAATTGTAAGGTCCCAATATTTTGCAGGAGGCTGCGCATCAGAGATGTTAGTCTTTCAAGGGTATATAATCCTGAAAAAAGGAATACGCCCAGGGCGCTCACCAAGACAAAAACAGAGGGAATCTCCCTGCTTTGAGCTACCTGACCTTTTTTCCGGGCCTCCTGACGACGTTTTGGGGTCGCCGGCTCTGTCTTGTCTTGATCACTTCCTCGAGGCATAATTAGAACTCATTTCTCTTTTTTTAATCTCTTCAAGTCTAATTCCCCTAAGATTGTTGCGGGGAGGTTCATTCAGTGACCTAAAGTGTTCCGAATCCAATTAGATTGTCTTTAAAAGAAAAAGCATATCGCTTCCTAAACCACCAAATATCTGTTCCAGAAAGGACAGCAGGTAAGGAAGAGAAAAGGCAAAAAACAGGAGCCCTACTACTATTTTTAGCGGAAACGCTACAATCAAAATATTCATTTGAGGAACTGTTCGCGCCACTAGCCCCAAAGCTACACTTGTCAGCAAGAGGGCAGCCATGACAGGAGCTGCTACTTTGATGGCAATAATAAACATGTTGGAAGCAATTTTCATCAACTGCGCCATTAGAGAATTGTTAAAGCGAAAATCAAATGGAGGGACCAGTTGGAAACTGTCTGCAAGGGCACGCAAAAGCCAATGGTGTGCGTTTATGGACAGAAATATTAACAAGGCCACAAGGTTGTTTAGCTGGGCAGTCAAGGAAAGACGGGTGCTTGTTACAGGGTCCATTATATTGACAATGGCAAATCCCATCTGAAATCCCACTAACTGACCAGCAAGTTGAATTCCAGAAAATATGAGTTTGATAGAAAGACCAATAATTACACCCAAGGTCATCTCCCCTAATACACCGATACCAAAAGGTATGACATCGTTGTAGAAAGGTATATTATCTAGCCTTAAGACAGGGAAAAGAATTATGCTAATTGCTAACGATAGCCCCATTTTAAATAAAATCGGTATGTTCTTGCTTTCAAAAAATGGAGCGCTTACCATTATCGCACCCACTCGCAAGAATATCAGGAAAAACACCTGAGCCTGTCTGAGAGAAATATTGAATATTCCATTTGTCATGTATTATATCTAATCATCCTACTGCTATTCGTACCGACTCAGGTTGCTAGGTTTATAAACCGTGAACCTTGAAACTTTGAATATGAGCAGTTACAATTATTCTTAATGGATATAAGTGGGTATATTCATGAACAGGTTTTGAGTAAATCCAACAATGATTTTGAGCATCCATGGAAAAAAAATGAGCAAGGCGATTCCTACTGCCAACATTTTTGGAATAAAGACCAAAGTCATTTCGTTGATCTGAGTGGCTGCTTGAAATATACTCACAATCAGGCCCGCCACCAGACCAAAGATAAGGACAGGTGCGGACAGTAAAAGGGTCACCTTTAATGCCTGTGTAATAAAACCTGTAACAAACTCAGGGGACATATTTATTCCTCCTCCTATCCAAAACTCTTTGCCAATGACCCCACAATCAAATACCATCCATCAGCTAGCACAAATAGCATCAACTTGAAGGGTAAGGAAACCATGATAGGCGGTAGCATCATCATCCCCATGGAGAGGAGAACGCTTGCAACTACCATGTCTATTATCAAAAAGGGGACATAGAGCAAAAAACCGATTTGAAACGCTGTTTTCAATTCACTGGTAATAAAGGAAGGAATGAGAACAGAAGTGGGAACATCATTTATATTGTTTGGTTTTTTGGTATGTGCCATATTAATAAACAAAGCGATGTCCTTTTTCCTTGTTTGTCTAAACATGAAATTCCTAATTGGTTTGGACGCCCTTTTTAAGGCCTCTTGTTGGTCTATTTGCTTATGGAGAAACGGTTGAAGGGCGTCATGATTTACTTTCTGCCAGACTGGTGTCATAATGAAGAAGGTTAGGAATAGAGCCAAACCAAGAATTATCTGGTTGGGAGGCATCTGTTGTGTTCCCATTGCTTGGCGAAGCACGGAAAGCACAATTACAATCCTGGTAAATGATGTTAGCATGATAAGGATTGCGGGAGCCAAGGATAAGACTGTTAATAAGAGGAAAATCTGGAGAACAACAGAAACACCACCGGGTTTTTCCGCCTTATTTAGACCTATACTTATGAAGGGTGCCGTGATGGATGGAGTGACTCCCCAACACAGCTGAGTCATAAGGCCAGAGGAGACCACCGAAAACATGCAAGTAAGGATTAATATTCTTAAGAATCTATTCACCGGGGTGCTCCAATTATTTTAACATAGGGTTCACAGGACATACAACGCGCATCATAGCCGATGTCATAATTGTTTGTTTTAGGTATCCTTCAACCTTGAAGATATCCTGGAGAGCTGTTCTGAAAATGAGGGCCACATTTTTTCCCCTTCGAACGTTTTAAACTCATCCAGTATATGTTTATCCTCTATTTTGGTAAGCAGGCAGATATTATCACTCGTAATCCCGAGGACTAATATTTCCCCTGGGACCTCTACCAGTGATATGTATTTTTTGACCCCGATATAACTGTTTCCTAAGACCTTGATCAGTTTCCCTTTCGACCCTGGGACCTCTCCCTTAAATTTTCGTCTTATAAAGTAAAATAGGATTAGTAACCCTCCCAAGATTATACCCAAGGCCGTTAACATCTTAATCGCCGTCATAAATAGATCAGGATGATAATTCATTTTAGGCTCTCAATTCTTTCCATGGGACTTACAATCTCAGTGAGTCGGATTCCGTATTTTTCATTAACAACCACTACCTCTCCCCTTGCTATCAGTTTTTGATTCGCAAGGACCTCAAGGGTATCTCCTGCGAGCTTTGAAAATTCTATGACAGAACCCTGCCCGAGCTTAAGTAGATCATTTATCAACATTTTGGTGCGTCCTAATTCAACACTTATCTCCAAGGGGATGTCGAGAATAAATTCGATATTCGATGGTGCTTCGAATGAAGACGCGTTATTAAGATTAGAAAATGAATGCGATTGAGCAGGTGTCACTTCACCCGGCAAATTTTGAGGCGTGGCATTTTCATCTGCTAGCTGATCACTTTTGTTAAGGCCTTTCGGTTCATTATTTTGTTTTTTTTCTCCATCATCAGCCATGTCTATTTACGCCTCCATTTTGCTGAAGTAATGACAATATCTGAATGGCTTTGTTGCCTCTCATGACACCAGGAAACCCCAGATATTTTGGAATGCCCTCTATTTTTACCCTGACAGCCCCCTGAGGACCTGTATTAAGCTTGATGACATCACCAGGCTGTAGATTTAGCAGATCTCGAACCTTCTGGTTTGTTGTTTCTCCCAATTCAGCGCTTATATTTACTTGTGTTTCCTTTAATAGCTCTTGAAGCTGAGCGCTCCACGTATTTTCCAATTCCGCCTTTATCAGATAGCTGGAGGTGAGCTTGTCCTTGATCGGCTCCAGCATAAGGTAAGAGATGCAGAGATGGATATTCCCTGATATTTCTCCTCCGTTTATAGAAAATATGACAGTTATTACTAGGTCATTTGCTCCCAACAGATGAACGAACTCGGGCTTGGTTTCTGTCTTTTTCAAATCAAACCTTAACGAATAGATGATTTGCCAGGCCTTTTCCAGCTCATTCAATACATCATCAACAAACTTCCTTATCATCCTTTGCTCAATTAGGGTAAATTCCCTAACTTGCTTAAGTGGTTTTCCTTCTCCACCAAACATGCAATCTATGAGTGAAAAAACAAGGTCCCGTTCTATTGCCAACAAAGCTGATCCTATAAGGGGCTCCATATTAAATATGTTGAAGCTTGTCGGATTGGAGAAGGCCTTCATAAATTGACCGAATCTAAGCATTTCCATGGAAACAAACTTTACTTCCATAGGTCTTAAGAGTGAGGAAGAAAGTGATTCCTTCAGTGATGAGATAAATCTGTCATATACTTCATCAAGAGCAGAAAACTGGTCACGAATCATTATACTCTGAGAGGTTAGATCATAGGGTTCAACCTTGACCTTTTCCTTCTCTACCTCCAGATCAACCTCCCCTTTGTCCATGGAGGAAAGCAGAGCATCAATTTCTTCTTGGGATAGAATTTGATCTGTCATAGTTCCCCACAGTTATTGAATTACAAATTCTGTAAAAAAGATGTTGATTATCTTGCCTTTTTCCAAGGTATTATTCAGCTTGGCCATTATTTCATCTCGAAGATCGGCTTTACCTTCGGCAGTTTGGATATCATTAACCGTTCTTTCGGGTAGTATCATCAAAATACTATCCCTTAACTGAGGGAGGTGTTTTTCCACTTCGGCCTTTACGTCTTCAGACTCTAATTCCAGGTTCATTGTAACCCTTAGATATCTCTTGCCACCTCTATCGGCAAGATTTACGATAAATGTGTCAAGAGGAAACATCGGGCCAATTGTTTTCTCTTCCCTGTTTTCTTCAAGCGGCTTCTCTGCCTCCTTATTTGGTTCTTCTACTGATGGAGGTTTAACTATCTGATCAATTGTAGAGACTTTGCTCCAGATTGCGAAAAGGCCTACTCCCATAAAAATCATAAGTAGCACTAACACTCCCAAGACTACCATCATTAGCTTATCAGACATATCATATTCCCCCCTTCATCATTTATGGGGCCTCCGGACTAGCGTTTGTATCATCCCCCCAGGAGTTAGACCGGCGGGAATCTTTGATTGAACCCAAATTTACATTCAGCAACTATTGTGCCAAATAAAAGACACTCGATATTCTAAGCGTATGTCTTCTCCATGCATCAAAGATCGTAACAGTTCATAGGGTTCAGGGCCCAGGGAACAGGCAAAGACTAATATTTCAATCCATTATTGCTGTAAGATCCAGTCAAAGCCCTATTAAATATTGTCAAGTATTTGACGCTTTTTTGGGGCTTGATTTACATCAAGAGGAGGAATTTATATGATTTAGAGTAAGATACGAATTGCATATCGGTAGGATTAAGGCGTAGCTGTACGCTCGCCCCTTTTCAATGTGTTAAGGGGAGTGGCGATCTAATGAGGTATTAATGACGTGGATGCTTCAATCTGAGCAGTTATCGTTTTACGTTAATAAGTTCAGATAGTATTTCGTCACTTGTAGTAATGACCTTAGCATTAGCCTGAAATGCCCTTTGGGTGGTAATCATCTTGACGAACTCCGTGGCCAAGTCAACATTGGACATTTCCAGGGCCCCAGGGGTGATGCCCCCGAGTGTTCCAGTTGAAGGTGTTCCGGGCATTGGCTGTCCAGAGGCCAGAGACTCCGCATATAGGTTTTGACCCATTTTCTTTAGGCCCCAGTAAGTAGGAAAATCGGCAAGTGCCAGTTGAAAAAGGGGGACCAACTGGCCATTAGAATACGCGCCGGTAATAATACCGTCCTCATCTACCGAAACACTCCTCAGAGAGCCGGAATAATAACCATTCTGAGTCTGGAATGTTGTTGCAGAGGTGGAGGCATATCCTGTAACATTACCCCAGTTGACCCCGGAATCATTATAAAGGTCCCAAGCGATGGCTTGCGGGGTCGTGGCCCCATTGCCTAATGTCAGGGATATTGTTGCATCCGCTGCCGGTGCCGTCAAGGCCCCGGTTGGACCAAATGCAACAGGGATGGAGGCAGCACCATTGATTAAAACACTATTCCCTGCACCTGTGACCGTAGGGGCTACTGTCCACGCATTGGGAGCAGTATTAGTAAAGGTCAACGTCAGGGGTACAGCATTGCCAAGGGAGTCATAGACCGATATCATTGTTGAATAGGTATCACCGGGACTGGCCTGAGAATCAAGGTTTACATCAACGGTAAACTCACTAGTCGCCTGAGGAGCAGTAGTGCTTTGCCCGGGTACCATAACATCTGTCATAGATCCCAGGTTAAGGCTTCCATCTGAATTCTCGCTGGTGACACTATATCCCTGGACTGTCAAACCGTCGGGGTTCTGGAGATTACCAGCGCTGTCAAAATTAAATGAGCCGGCCCTGGTATAGTAGGTCGATCCACCTGTGTCTTTAACCAGGAAGAAACCCTTGCCGTTGATAGCCAGGTCTGTTGGATTGTTGGTGTTCTCAAGCGAGCCTTGCTTCCATGAGGGACTTGTCCCCCAGAATTGGACGCCTCTCCCGACGTTGTCTCCGGATGAGCCACCCAGGGTTTGACTCAGGACGTTTGCAAATGAGGCCCTGTTGGATTTAAACGCCGGGGTGTTGACATTAGCAATATTATCTCCAATGACCGTCATTGCAGTGGCATTGGCATTTAATCCTGATATTCCTGCGAATAATGACCCTATCATTTCAAATTCCCTCCTTTGCTTTAGGTTTTAGTCACATTAGCTATTAGTAACATCAATTACGCTACCAAAAGGAATCTTTTTGCCACCTATCAATAAGTATGGCGTGCTGTCCTTAAAGGTTACTCCGTCTACCTTACCAGTTGTGAAGGTGGTTGTATCGATCTGTTTGTCACTATCATCTACGGCAAAAATGTCAAAAGTGTATATACCGTCGGGAAGACTATTACCTTCACCATCAAGACCATCCCAGTTTATACTATTTTCACCAGCACCTAGACTGCCAACATCTAATGCCCTTATAATGTTTCCAGCCTCATCATAAATCCTAACGAGAACATCATTTGCATCGTCAGATAGTTCAAAACAAATATCATCAGCGTGGCCCGAGGCCAGACCAATTGAATTACCAGATGCCTTTACTGTCTTACCGATGAAACCTATTGCCTGGGAATTATTTAGAGACGCTTGATAAAGGTTAAGATATCCTAGGTTTTCATTGATATTGCTTAGTTGTTCCAGAGAACTAAACTGAGCAAGCTGAGCAGTAAATTCTGTGCTGTCCATCGGATTTAGCGGATCTTGATACTGAAGCTGTGTTATAAGCATATTCAAAAAATCATCTCTGCCAAGAGTGTTGGCTCCTGTTAGAGAAGATGCCTGATCACTCATACTCACTGCACCCAAACCTACAATAGACATATGCTCATTCACCTCCTTTCCAATTATTTGCTCCTACCTGAATCATGCAAAGAAATCAATGGAGTTCCCTCCGCGCCCTTGATTAACAGACTGCCCCGGCCTTTCCTTGTCGTTAGAGGTAATGTCTTGTATTTCCGCTGTACCTGATTCCCCTTCCATATTTAGAAGAGATTGACCTTGATACTCGCCCCTATAATCATTTGAGTCGCAGGCCACGAAGACATCGAAATTATTGATTTCCAGGCCATGATTTTGAAGGGCGTTCCTGAGCTCGTGCATGTTGTTATTAATCATGTCCTTTACCAAGGGGGTGTCTGTTAATATCCGGATCATTACTTGATGATGCTCTGTTGCAACCTTCATCTGCAGACGTCCCAAAAATTCAGGCTTGAGTCTTATTTCAATAGATGTCTTACCTCTTTTTAGGCTTAATGCGGCCTTATCTACAATTTGATTCAATACCGTAGATTGTAATGACTTTTGGTATGGCAACGCCACATCCTTTGCCTGCGAGATAGTCTCATGGAATCCCTCAGACATCTTGTGATTTGAAAATAAAAGTGTGTTATTTCCCTTATTGGAGTCATTCTTTCCATCGTGCCCTGTTTCTTGAAGATTCAGATTTAGTTTGGAAAATATATTCGTCTTATCCAAATCGATACCTTGAGAGGTCTTTCCATTTTTCTCTCCGGCCCTATCACAATTATCAATCCCTTTGGAGCTATCATAAAGAACCGCCCCAGAAACGACCTCTTGTGGAGACGGTTGTTTCTGTCCCGCATTCAGTGCATTCGCAACAGGGTTCCCACCTTTGACTTGTAGTGCTTGTTCAAGTCTTGATAATAGTTCCTTTACTGGATTTTCGAATGTTTTTTCTGTTGCTTGATCAAGGACCTGTGAGTCGCCAGCGGGCTTTGATGATCCAGCTCGTAGCTCCTTTATCAGACTTGCCAAGAGATCCCTTCCAACGGAACCCTTGTCCCCTCCATTATTCCCAACTTCTGTCATTTTTGGTGGCAGTTTGGATTTGCTTCCATCCGTAATAAGGTCTTCCGGCCTTATATTAGCTTCCAGCCATTTAGATAACTCCTTCAGCGTCTTTAACTCGGGCTGTTTATTCATGTCCTTCAAATTAGATGATCTTAAAGCTTCCAGCCATTCAGATAACTCTTTTATCGTCTTTGACTCGGGCTGTTTATTCATGTCCTTCAAATTAGATGATCTTAAAGCTTCCAGCCATTCAGATAACTCTTTTACCGTCTTTAACTCGGGTTGTCTATTCATGTCCTTCAGATTAGATGGGTTTAAATTACTAATGCCCATTAATTGGACTAAATTGGGGCCAAATGCGAGCGAGCTAAGGGTGGAAAAGAAAGCGTCATCTGACCGCACTTTTTGGGCCTTAATGCCTTTGAGAGCTGAGGGTTGGAAATTGTCCATGATCTGAAGGTTCGCCTGCATCCTATTGTTCTCCTGAGAAATTATCCTTGCAACATCTTTCGGTTAAATCTGTTAATTGCGATCTCACCCAGAAACCCCTGCTCTTTTCTTAATAAATCTTTCCTATATACCTTCAAACCGTTCTCCTTTAGCTTTTCTAAAGTCTTTCTATCCTTCATCGCCCCAATCAATTCGTCGCGTTTTTGATTAAGTTTTTCTTCAGCCTCAAAGACCTTCTTTTTTTGTTCCTCAATATCTCTCGACAATTGCTCAATAAATCTCGCGTATAGCAGAACTTCAATAATTTTGGCCCCTTTTTCCTGCCTTGTTTTCAGTTCATTTGCGACTTTGTGTTTGGCATCTTGGTAGGTATTCAGTTTTTTCCGTTCGTGTAACAATTGTCTCTTACATAGAGCCAATTCTTTCTGTATGTTTTCTTCTACAAATTTGCGGTAGTTCAGAAGTGGTTCCAGAGTAAATTTGTACATATACGTCCCTGGCATTTAAGTTGTCATATTCTAAAGGTGAACGTCTCTCCTTATTCAAACAGGTCATCAAGCTGTCGGATACTTTCATCAAGTGTCACCCTCTCGTCGATACTTTGTTTCAGATAATCGTTTACCTTATCAATCATTTTTATGGCATAATCAGTTTTGGGATTGCTTCCGGCCACGTACGCCCCAATGTTTATTAGATCTTCTGCCTTTCTATATGCGCCTAAAATTTCTTTTAATCGACTGGAATTATTCTTGTGATCTAAGGTTATAACATCATCCATAACACGGCTGATACTGTATAATATATCGATGGCAGGATAGTGATTTTGCGTCACAAGATCTCTTGAGAGTACGATATGTCCATCAAGGATTGATCTAACCGAATCGGAAATAGGATCATTTAAATCATCCCCTTCCACTAACACGGTGTAAAGGCCCGTAATACTGCCACCACTAGAAGAAGTCCCAGCTCTTTCAAGTAATTTTGGCAACAAGGCAAAGACAGAGGGAGTATACGCCTTTGTAGTAGGTGGTTCTCCAGTGGCAAGTCCTACCTCCCTTTGAGCCATTGCAAATCTGGTAACAGAGTCCATCATAAGGATTACGTGCTTACCCCTATCACGAAAATACTCGGCTATTGCCGTGGCAATAAAGGCCCCTCTCATTCTGATTACGGGTAATCTATCGGAGGTGGCGACGACTACCACTGATTTTTTTAGGCCTTCTTCTCCAAGATCTCTTTCAATAAAATCATTTACCTCTCTACCTCTTTCGCCAATTAGAGCGATCACATTGACGTCGGCAGCAGTCTTGCGAGCGATTATGCCCAAAAGGACACTCTTGCCTACACCTGAGCCAGCAAAAATACCTATCCTCTGGCCGCAGCCTATGGTCAAAAGTCCATTGATTGCCCTGATACCCGTATCCAGAGGTTGTTTAATTCGCTTTCTCGAGAGTGGATTTATGGGACTTGCATAAATGGGGTATTCATTCTCATAAGGAATAGGCCCTTTCCCGTCGATAGGGTCCCCAAGTCCATTAATTACCCTTCCTAAAAGACCTTCACCAACACCTATTAATATATTTTGTCGTTTGGCTACCACACGGCTACCAGGCCCAATACCCCGAATTTCACCCAGGGGCATAAGTAAAACCTTGTTATCTCTGAACCCAACGACTTCCGCGCTCACCTTTGCCATACCATTTTCAGAGTAAATATCACAAATGCTTCCTAGTCTAGATGCAGGCCCATAGGCCTCTGCAACCAGGCCGACGACCTTGGTTAGTTTTCCACTGGCCTTAATAGGACATGAGGTGTCTAATACGTCGAAATATTTTTTCAAGTTAATGGCATGCCTCATTTTCTATGTCGCCTTATTCACTTAATTCTGAATCTTGAAACTCTGAATTGAGTATCTCCTCCAACGCCTCAAGTTGCTTCTCGATCCTTGCGTCTATATCACCCAGATTAGTTTCTATTACGCAACCACCCTTTAAAATTCTCTCGTCTTCTTCAAAGGAAACGTCCTCAAACTTGTCAGCTACTCTTGTTTCCAGGATATTGCCCTTGACAAATTGAAGGTCAGAGGGATTAACTCTGATAATCACCTTTTCATGCCCTATCACTTCACTCAAAGCTTTTTTCACAACACCTAGAACAAGCTCCTTGTCTGTCTCCACCTCACGGCACACTATCTTCCCGGCTATGGCCAGGGACAACTGCACGATATCTTTTTCAGCATCCATATAGACTTGTTTCCTTAGTTCTCTCAATTCCAGGAGACCTTTACCAAGGTTTCTCAAGAGAGGGGCAAACTCTTTTCTGGCAAATTCGACACCATCCCTTTCCCCTCTCCTGAAGCCCTCCTCATAGGCCATCTCTTTTATTTTATCAAGAAACTCTCCATTTTCAGGATGTAATCCCGGCATTGAAATAGAGCAATTATCATCCTCTACCAAATCAATAGGCTGAAAGGTGTTATCCGGATTTATACCTTCATTTTCATTTAATGTGTGTATAATAGGAATCTCCGGGAAATAGTATCCCTTGACGCTTTCTTTATGAATAGAGACATTTCCTCTGCCCACTTTATTCGATAAATTCTTCTCCACCACGCCCACTTATTATTATATCTCCTTTCTGTTCCATATCTTGAATTACCCTTATAATAGTTTGTTGTGAGTCCTGTACCTCTTTCATTCTTACTGCTCCCAAGTTCTCCATCTCTTCCTGTAACATCTCGCCAGCACGCTCAGACAAATTTCGTAATACCTTTTCTATTATCTCTTCAGAAGCCGCCTTCAAGGACATTGCCACGTCATTCGTATCCACGGCTCTTAACACTTTTTGTAGGCCCTTATCATCAACTAGCAATATATCTTCGAATACGAACAGTCTCTTCTTGATTTCCTCAGCCAAGTCTGGGTCGGTTTCTTCAATCTCATTTAGGATCAATTCCCCTGAAGTCCCATCCAATCTCTTTATTAGTTGAGCGAGTCGATTTACCCCACCTGTCTTCCTAACCATTGAGGACTGCTTATTTTTGAGTACAGACTCAAAGATTTTGTCTATCTCTTCAACCATTCCGGTTCCAACCTTGTCCATGCCGGCAATTCTAATTGCAACATCGGACTTTATCTCATCGGGGAGCTTGGCAAGGGCCTTACTGGCCACACCAGTATCAAGATGGGCCAGGACTATGGCAATTGTTTGGGGATGCTCATGTTTGACAAGCTCACTAAGCCGTTCAGGCTCCAAGGATTGGAGTGCCTTTAGAATGGGTGCTCCAGGGTCAGATGCACTGGGGTGCCCTTTGCTAGCCCCCCCTTGGCCTAACATACCGGTAAATTCCGAGGCGATCTTTTCGGCCAATTCTGGAGATACCGTCCCCATTTGAGATAAATTGGTTTTTAGCAACTCTCTCTCCTTTTCATCCAGAGAGTTAAAAATTTCTTGTGATATCTCTCTGTCCAAGGATTGAATAAGAATGGCGGCCTTTAAAGAACCTGGTAGATTTCTGGGATCCATATTTATGTTCTACTCGTTAACAGACATCCCTTGAGAGGATTAATTCTTTCCCAAGATCTTTTCATGGTCACCTTTCATTTAACCAACCCCTCATCAGCTCTACAGAGTTTTCCTTATCTCTTGCTATCATCTGCGCGGCCTTATCTGTGAAAGGCAAACCTTTCCTTCTCCCGAATTGTCTTTCGGCTTCTCCAACAGTCATGGGAAGTTTGTTTGATATGTCAAGATCCTTGATTGAAATAGAGGTCAACCATTTTATCAGTGGCCGGGCCACAAAAATGAAGGACAAGAGCAAAGAGAACCCCAGAAAAACATGCGTCATTAGAGGCATATGCTTTTTTAGGCCAGACAGCCAAGGAGTTTCAACCTTTTTCATTACATGTTTTGCCGCTTCCCCCTCGGCCAATCTTGCCTTTTTCCCTTCAAAGGGGATGTTGATAACCTCTAGCTGATCCCCTCTTTCGGGATCGAAACTCACAGCCCGTTTAACGATGTTTTCAAGTTTACTCATATCCTCTTGAGACCTTGGAAAATATTTCCAGTCTTTCCCCCCCTTTTCTCCCTTAACAAGCTTGTATATTCCATCTACAATCACGGCTACCGATATCTTCTTTATTTTTCCTATTGGCTCCACTACATGGCTCACAACTTTCCCTATCTCATAATTAACAGTCTTGTCTTGTTTCTTAAATTCGGGATTCACGGGGCCCTTTGTCACATTCTTTTTTGTCTTATCCGGCCCTACATTGGAAGCTACACCGGGGACGCCCATTGGGATGGTTTCCCTTCCGATGGAAGTTTCATTGAGAATTTGTTCGCTTCGGGCAACTTTGTTTTCCGGCTGGTAGGTCTCTTCGGTCTTTTCCTGCTGCTTAAAATCTAATGAACAAGAAACAGTCACTATCGCGTTGCCAGGACCTAATGCAGTATCCAGCATACCTTTAATTCTATCCTCTAAGTTTTTATTTACCTTGTTTTGGAATACTAGTTGATCCGGGTCGATAGCGCCTGCTTCAGATTTTCTCCTCAGTCCAGTGAGAAGGTTCCCCGAGTTATCCACAACTGTCACGTTTTCCGTTTTTAAACCGGGAACACTCGATGAAAGGAGATGTAGAATGCCTTGAACTTGTTCGTTACTTAACCACCGTCCGGGACGGAGTTTTAAGACCACTGAAGCGGTTGCCGGTTTTTCTTCATCTACAAATAAAGATTTTGAAGTCATGACAATATGCACCCTTGTGCTTTCAACCTCGGAAAAACCATTGATTGTACGAGATAGTTCTCCCTGCAGCGCCCTTTGATAATTTACGTTTTGAACAAACTCCGTCATGCCAAGTTTTGTATTATCAAAAATCTCGAATCCAACACCGGCACCCTGAGGCAATCCTTGGGAAGCCAACGCCAATCTTTCCTCATATATTTTCCCTCTCGGTATCAGAATGGAGGTTCCGTTGCCTGAAAGTTGGTATGGGACCTTCTCATCTTTCAGCTTGGCCAATATGGAACCGGCATCTTCCGGGGCCAGGTTCGAGTAAAGAACTTGGAAATCCTGCCTGTCTGACCATACAGTCAAAAAGAAAATACCAATAACTGTAGAAATAAGAACAGTAACAAGGGCAAACCTTTTACCAGGGCTGAGACTTTTCAGTAATGTCTTTACTTGTAAAAAAATTTCACGAAATGGCATGCTGACCTTTCATTTGATTTAAACTTGCATTCGCATAATTTGTTCATAGGCAGCGATAATTTTGTTTCGTACCTGCATCATAAGTTTAAAGGAGACTTCCGCCTTATCCAAAGCAATCATCGTCTCATGGATTCCTTTTCCTTTACCAGTGGCCAATTCTTGGATGGCCTTGTCTGCCTCGTTTTGGAGACTGTTTACCTCAGTTATTGAATTACTCAACATTTTGCCAAAAGAATTGCCCTGCTGCTCTTGGCTTTGTTTTTCATTAATAGGCGGGGAAAGTAATGGCTTTATATTATTTTGAATGGCGATCGTTTTCATTTTTAGCGTCCTATCTCCATGGCCTTTAATGCCATTTTTTTAGCGGCCTTGATTGCGGCCACATTTGCCTCATAGCTTCTTGTTGCCGATATCATATTTACCATTTCTTCGATTAGATTAATATTGGGCATCGCCACATATCCCTTATCATTCGCGTCTGGGTTTTGTGGATCATATCTCAAAAGCGGCTGCCTGCCATCATTGATAATTCCAACTACCCTAACTTCAGGCAAATTGGCTGTGACCTGATTATCCAGTATATTTTTAAACGAACATGAACCAGGGCACGCAGCAAATACTACATCTTTTCTCACATAAGGGCCCCCTTCCGGGGTATGTGTAGTATTAATATTGGCGAGATTACTCGAAATCACGTTCATTCTCACCCTTTGAGCACCTAGTCCTGAAGAACTAATGTTGAGGGCATCCAGAAAATTCATCGCTATTGGTTACCTCCTTGAATGGCATCTCTTAGTTCCTGAAATTTCTTAGAGAGAATCTGGGCCGAAACATTATACATTAGGCTGTTTTCTGCCAGGTTTGCCATCTCCTTATCAATGTTCACCGTATTCCTGTCCCCTCTTTGCATCTCTTGAGATGATTCAACAACCATTGGGTGTATATCATCAAGGTTGGTCCACGTTCCTGGCAAATGTGCAGGCTCAGTTCGCATAAGGTCCAGGTCTTTTTCTCCTCCAATTATCTTCCCCATTTCCTCCTCGATAACCATATCAAATGCCTTATAGTTTGGGGTGTCCACATTGGCAATATTGGATGCAATCAATTCATGCTTCATAGACCTGAGATCAAGAACTTTTCCCAATATAGTGAAAGTTCTATCGAAAATTCCTCCTGCTTGCATTTTCTAATCTCCTTTTTATGGATTCTTTTTACACGTTGAGCAAATAGCATGCCATGGGTCGCTATCGAGAAGAACATGTAATCTAACTTGTCAGCCTGACAGATTTTTTAGATGCTTTGGCAAGTATAGGATCCTCTCATCGCAAGGGTTTTGCATATCCCAAATGGGCAATATTTGCCTATTGAAAGGAGCGTTACAAGGCCATATCTTCCGGAGAAAACCGGACGCTGTTTATCAACAATCAACGTCTTAATTGTCTTCTTGGTACTCCCTCAATTTATTTCGCAGCGTCCTTATACTAATACCTAACATCTTTGCCGCATGTGTGCGGTTTTCATTTACTTCTTTAAGCGTTTGGAAAATCAGCTCTTTTTCCATCTCCTTTACTGATAGGCCCACTGTTACAGGGCTGGATTTCTTTGAATCATTTTCTGGGCCTTCAAGAAATAGGTGCTTCGGCAAAAGGACTTCCCCATCCCCCAGAAGTACCGCTCTTTCAATAGTATTCTCTAATTCCCTTACGTTTCCCTTCCAGTCGTATTTCAGCAAGAGCGCCAAGGTTTCCTCAGCCACTCCTGTCATCCTCTTGTTATTTCTTGAACTATATTTCTCCAAAAAATAATTTGTCAGGAGAGATATATCCCCCTTCCGCTCCCTAAGTGGTGGAATAGTAAGGGGAATAACATTTACCCTGTAAAACAGATCCTCCCTGAAGCGGCCTTCATTGACCGCGCTCCTTATATCAACATTGCTGATCGTAATTACCCTTACATCAATTGGGATAGGATGGCTTCCCCCAACCCGATCAATTTCTCTCTCCTGAAGGACCCTCAGGAGTTTGGCTTGAAGCGGCATGGCCATTTCACTTATCTCATCTAAGAGTATCGTTCCGTGATTAGCCAATTCGAATTTGCCGATTTTTCTGTTAGTTGCACCGGTGAAGGCCCCTTTCTCATGACCAAAAAGCTCAGTTTCCGCCAGGCTTTCCGGTAGCGCAGCACAGTTAACAGCAACATAGGGTCTTTCACTTCTGTCGCTGTGCCCATGTATAAAAGATGACAATATTTCCTTGCCCGTTCCGCTTTCCCCCATGATCAAAACAGTCGCATCGCTGGGAGCCACACTCTTGGCCAAGTTCAAGATCTTTAGCATTCTTGAATCCTGGGTTACAATGCTATTGGGCTTGAACTTTCTATTTGAATAGTTACTAAACGAATGGCCTTGGTCAGGGACCTCCAGGACTTGACTAACTTTTTTGATCGCCTCTTCCAGGGTCTCTGAGGAAAAAGGTTTTAAGAGGTAATCCGAGGCCCCTTCTCTCATGGCCTTTACAGCATTATTGATCGTCCCATAGGCAGTAATCATTATAACGGGAATACGAGGAGATATTTTCTTCACTTCGTCTAAGACCTGCATGCCGGACATCTCAGGCATTTTAAGGTCCGTTATTACTATGTTAAAGTCCTCCTCTCTAAATCTCTCCAGCGCTTCGAATCCGTTGGATGCGGTCTCAACCGAATATCCACAGCGATTCAAGGCATGGCTAAGCGCTATTCTCATGTCCGGCTCATCATCAACAACTAATATCGACTGTGAGAGCATCCTGCTTCAACTCCATTTTGTCCCGTTTTTGCGTTTATCAAAGGCAGGGTAAAAATGCACACTGTTCCTCCCCCTTCTGTACTGTTGATATCGACACTGCCACCATGAAGTTTTACAATATTATGGACAATCGGGAGCCCAAGACCGGTTCCACGCTTTTTGGTAGTGAAGAATGGATCAAAGATTTTATGTTTGTCGTCTCTGGATATCCCTATCCCGGTATCGTCGAATCTGATCTCTGCAAGATCTTCATTTCTATTTTCACCCTTTGTCTTTCTCACAGATACTGTCAATTTGCCCACATCGGGCATAGCCTGGATGCAATTCAAGATGACGTTCAGACACGCCTGTTTTAGTAATTCTGTGTCACCAAGTATCGTCAGGGGCTCCGAGGGAAAGCAGGTGGTGACATCAATTCCCCCATTTGAATTCAATAGATGGCCGGAAAAAAAAAGGGAATCATCAAGGAAATCGTGGATGTCGATTAGTTTGAAGTCTGGCCTCTGCTCCGGCCTGATAAATAGAAGGAGATTAGATATAATATTATTAATGCTTTTCACACCGGATGAGACATGCTCAGCAAGCGTTTTTAATTCCCCGAAATTTTCTAAATCCTTCTTCAAGATAGATGCGAAAAGCTCTATGCTACCCAATGGGTTCCTGATTTCATGTGCAATTTTGACTGCCATTTCTCCCATGGCGGCCAAGCGGTCTGTTCGATTAGCTCGCTCTTCCAGCTTTTTCATCCTGGTTATATCCTGCAATGTGAGGACTATGCCTATCTTCTTGCCATCTCCGTTTTTCAGTGGTGAAGATGAAAAGCTGACATGAAAAATACTTTTGCCTTTGCGCAAGATTTCTGTTTCAAATTCCGTATTTTTTTGGACATCCATGAGAGCGCTAAGGTCTAAATGAGAATCATTAAAAAAATTGGGCCCAAAAATTTCGGTAAAATCCTTTCCCTTAACTTCTTTTGAGGTTAACCCCGTTATGCCTTCCGCTGCCCTATTGAACGTGGTGATTATTCCGTTCAAATCAATGACCAGTACACCCGTGGTGACACTTTCCAGGATGTCATGAAGGTATCGTTTTACTTCTTCCTTTTCTCTTAATGATTTCTCCAGTTCTTCATTTTTGCCTTTTAATTCCACACGCAGTTTATTTACTCTTTTTTCAATATGCTGGTAGTATGTCTCAAACTTGAGAGCCGCACCGTTAAAAGATTTAATCGCGGTACTTAATAGCTTGATTTTATCGGAATTGTCAGTTTCCTGAACGGCTAATGGTGTTTTTTCTGGTTGCATACGCGATATCTCTCCCGCCAGTCGCGTTAGAAAAACCCTTCTACCCCTTTTTATTGAGCTATTACCCGTTAGTTTTGCCTCAGGCCCATAAGCTCCAGTTGTCCCTCTCCGCATCGCATGCATATCGAGATCCGCAAGAATTATGCCACTGCTTTTGGCATGAGCACCAGTCCTTCCAGGCGCTTTTCCTGGTTACCCGGGTTAGAATTTTGGCATGATTTTCCACTCTGGCGAGACAGATGTATGCAGTTTTGAGTAAAAGGATGCCGATGCATGAAATGATTATGTCAAATTCCAAGTAATTGGCGTCACATCTTTGACATAAACGTTAAGGAAGCACGGGAGGCGCTCATGGTTTTTTGGGCATTTGAGTTGATGGACAAGGTAGTAGTTCGGAGGCCTTCAGCCTTCAACATGAATTGCCGGATATTTACGAACATTGTTGCAAATGGTGTCTTTTTATTTTTTCTACAAGGGTCGTCCTGTTAAGTTGAAGGAGCTTGGCCGCCCTATTTTTGACCCATTTGGTCTTTTCCAAGGATTGAGAGATAAGGGCCTTCTCAAATTCGCTTACAGCGGTATTTAGACATATACCTTCATCGGAAATATCTATTTTTGGCAGCGACACGTGTCCATTTGCCCTCCGTACCCTTTCCGGTAAGTCCTTGGGCGATATCTCTCCCTGTCCTTTTAATATTACGACCCTTTCCATCATATTCCTAAGTTCTCTTACGTTCCCTGGCCATGAATATTTAACCACCAGATCCATTGCCTCATTTGATACTTCTGTAACGTCTTTATTTTTCTCCCGGTTAAACTCATTTAAGAAGTGAGAAATCAGCAATGGAATATCGGTCTTGCGTTCTCTCAACGGAGGGAGGGAAATAGGTATTACATAGAGCCGATAAAATAAATCTTCCCGAAAAGTGCCTTTTAGAACTGCCCCTTCCAGGTCCTGGTGGGTAGCGGCTATTATTCTTATATCAACTCTTATGGTCTTGCTGCCGCCAACCCGCTCAAATTCCCTTTCCTCCAACACCCTTAGCACCTTAACCTGGAGATCAGGGCTCATATCCCCAATTTCATCCAAAAAGATGGTCCCTCCATTTGCCAGTTCAAATTTCCCGGGTCTGGGCGATGTGGCGCCAGTAAAGGCGCCTCGAACATGCCCGAATAGCTCGCTCTCCAACAGGTTTTCTGGAATGGCACCACAATTTAACGGTATAAAAGGCCGACTTTTTCGATGGGAACTCTTATGGATTGCCCGGGCAAAGAGCTCCTTTCCCGTTCCACTTTCCCCATTAATCAGAATTGTGCTGTCGCTATCGGCCACCTTTTCGACGAGACTTAAAACCTGTCGTATCTCGTCGCTCTGACCAATGATATCTATAAATTTATGCTGAATATTAGATTCCCTCGCAACGACGCTATTCTTGCGATCTAGATCTTGATCCTTTGGTGCTCCGTTTTTGAGGGCTAACTGCGACAATCTATGACCTCCTCCACCACCGATGCCTCTAATTACGCCTTTCATCCTGAATGTGCCCCTATTTTAGATACAATATATAGTATGTCAAGAAAAAAAAACACAATATGTGAAACAAAAATGGAAAAGAGGCCAATTCATTGAAAGGCCTTCAAAAATTAAAATTCAATTTCCTTCAGCCTTCTACCTTCAGCCTATCAACCTGATCAGTTACTCTTTGGAAAACAAACGCTTGAACCCTTAAAAATACTCGAATTCTTGACCACTTTCTCCAACTAATTGGGAGAAGAATCCTCCTTATTTACGGCCTCATGCAGGGCCAATTATTCTGAATAAACCAAAAAAATCCTAAAGTTTTTGAAAATACATCCGATAGAAAGATTACATGGGCAAAATAGCGACGAAAAAGGAGGTGAGAAAAGGAGGAAAGAATCGAAAAGATCATAACAACCTTTTGGCAAGAAATGCCAAAAATTTTAAACCTAGAAAAGGAGGGAAAAATGGCAGTAACAGATATAACATTGACGGTAGGGATGAGGCAAAACCTCTTCAGCCTACAAAGCACACAAAAGCTTTTGGAGAGGACGCAGTCGCGTTTGGCTTCGGGCTTGAGGGTTCAGAGCGCGATCGATGATCCTGTGGCCTATTTCGATGCCTTGGGCCATACTCAACGCGCGCAAGACCTTGGCGCGCGTAAGGATGCAATGGCAGAGGCCATCCAGACTATTACCTCTGCCAGTTCCGGTGTTGAGGCCATCACGAGTCTGATTGCGTCTGCAAAATCTCTCGCCCAGGCCGCCCTGTCGGGAAGCACAACAAGTGAGATAACTACTTTACAGGGTCAGTATTTTGATGTATTGAGCCAGATCGATTTGCTGGCCGCGGATTCAGGCTATAAGGGGATCAACCTTCTGGACAGTACCGCTGTAACCACTACGGTGAAGTTTGATGAAAATGGTACCTCTACGCTGACCATTACCGGGTTTGATGCAGCCTCCCAGGGTGCGACGCTCAGCCTTCAGACATTTGCCACAAATGCCTGGGTAAGCGCCGGTGGTTCGGCTGATTACCTTGAAGTTAACTCGGCAATAACAAGGCTTGACAGTGCAAGGACGGCTCTGAGAAGTGAAACCAAGAAACTGGCCACCAACATAAGCACAATTAACATTCGGCAGGATTTTACCGCCAAGATGATAAACACGCTCAATGATGGTGCTGCGAACCTCACAAATGCGGATATGAATGAGGAAGGTGCCAACATGCTTATGCTCCAGACACGGCAGGCATTGGGTACTACTTCGCTGAGCTTGGCATCTCAGGCAGCCCAGTCCGTGCTTAGGTTGTTCTAGGTATTCCAGACCTGAGGAATAGTTTCTTAAAACAATATTTGGCTGTGGGGGTTGGGCATATTCCCCCGCCCACCCCCAAGCCGATGTTGTTCCTCAGGAGGTGAAGCCATGATAATATCAAGCATAGCAACAGATCAGGCTCACTTAAATTCAAGTCGCACAAGAATCGGTGTGTTTTCAGCACAAAAACAACATGCCCCTAAGGGGCAGGGCCTTCAAGAAGATGGTTCATCGGAAAGGATAAGTGTAAACACAGGCCAGTTACAAGAGCCTGGTAAGCTTGAGGATGTCAATTCCAACATACCTGACTGGACGATGCAGACCATCGAGAACTATATTGATAAGATGAAGGCCAAATTGAAAAGAGTGATAAAAAATTATCCCCCCTTCCCACCTGGAAGTGAAGGACGGGTCGAGATACTAAAGAGTTTTAACACGTTTCGGAAACAGATCGCGCAGTTGACTATTCCCCCTGATTCCGATTCCATCAACGTTCCCAGACTGTCGGAAGGTGCAACGGATGAAGAGGTCTATAACTCGATAAAACGTCTCGATACGATTAAAAAGGCTACTACAAAAAAGATCACCCAATTACACGCAGATAACATTCCTGATTTTTTTGGGAGGCAGATAGAGGGATTTGCCGCAGAACTAAAAAGCACCGAACTCACGTATACATTGACCGAAGATTCAACACGAAGCCTAACTGAGGTCCGGTCTCAATTTGTAGAATTATTGAAATGAAGGATGCCACTGAAGATCACATTAAGGCCGCATGAACGAATGATCATAAGTGGTGCCGTCATTAGCAATGGCGACAGGAGAATTGATTTTTTCATAGAGAACAAAGTTCCACTCCTTCGCCAAAAGGATATAATGAGGGAGGATCAAGTCGACTCCCCCGCACGTCTAATCTATTTTACTATTCAGTTGATGTATATTGATCAAGAAAATCTGGTAACACATCACAATGCGTATTGGAAACTGGTTCAAGACTTTTTGAGGGCGCTGCCAACCGCTTTGGGATTGATTGACCGAATTAGCGAAAAGATACTAAGTAATAGTTATTATCAGGCACTTAAGCTTGCCAGAAAACTCATCGATTATGAAAAGGAGGTACTTAACCGTGTACAGGGATGCCATGAAAACCTATGAGCAAGTTGAGAAGACAACCGTATCTGGCCGTGAAACAGAGGCAAGGGTCCTTACAAAGGCAGCCCAGAAGCTCAAAGATTGTCAAAATAACTGGAATGACCATGACCGGGATGAAAAATTAGACTCGGCACTGAGATTCAACCAGCGGATCTGGAGCATATTTCAAGGTGAACTTGCGAAAGAGGAAAATCCACTGCCAAAACAGTTAAAACAGGATTTACTCAACCTGAGTGCCTTTATTGATAGACGAATTTTTGAGACCATGGCCTACCCCGAGCCAGGGAAACTTAATGCCATTATTAATATTAACCGTAATATCGCCGCCGGCCTCAGCGGTTCGCTGCAACCCTAAGCTCAATCAGGCCCTGTTAACCAATTCTTGCAGTTATAGCTCATCTCTACCACGAAGGGCACGAAGAAGTATTACCGCAAAATGTCGGGAGTAAAGTCGTGGCATTCTGCAAGCTGGGTAAACACCTTAGGCCTTGCCTCCTACTACCATAGTTAGCCTCAATTATTGAGCTATTATGTCATAATATTGGCTGATTCTGTCAAATGATTGGCAATTAGCTCAATTTTCATTTCCAATACATCCCACCTTAGTTCTTCAAATTCTTTGGAATCTGAATCCTGGGCCTTTCCTGGCATTCTTCTTGCCGGATGAATATCGTGGAACAAAAGGCACTTGAACAGGGAAACCTATGATCAACAATCGCTTTGATATCAATGAAAACCTGGATAAGGCAATTAGATTACATCTCTCAGGAAAATTAAGCCGAGCTGAAGAATTATACCTAAAGATACTATCAGTTAATCCAAATCATGCGGAATCCTTGCACTTGCTAGGTGTTATGGCTCATCAGAATGGGGATCTGGATAAATCCGCCAATCTAATCAAGGCCGCTATCAAAGAAAAAACAGAGGATCCTATTTTTAGATGCAGCCTTGGTGACCTTTTAAGAGACCAAGGCAGGACGAATGAGGCCCTTTCCTGCTATAAACATGCCTTAATATTAGATCCAGACCTTTTTGAAGCACATTACAATATGGGTACTACCCTTCAGGAGATGGGTAATTTTGATGAGGCGATTTCCTGCTATCAAAAAGCCGTCGCACTGAGGCCGGATTTTGCTGAGGCATACCATAATATGGGGTTAGCCTTCCAAACGCTTGGCAGGTTCGGTCAGGCAATATCCCACTATGAGAGGGCTCTCCAGTTAAATCCGGAAAAGGTTGAGGCATATTACAATATGGGCAATGCGCTTCAGGATCTGGGCAAATTCGATCAAGCCGTATCCTCCTATGAGAAGGCATTGCAGTTAAGGCCCAGGTATCCCGAGGCATATTATAATATGGGTAATGCATATAAAGATCTAGGACGGCTCAAAAAGGCGGAATCCTGTTACCAAAACGCCCTTCAACTGAGGCCGGACCATGCCGAGTCATACAATAACATGGGTCTTGTCTTGAAGGATCAGAACAGATTAGATGAGGCTATTTCTTGCTATAAGAGGGCAATTTCACTGAAACCCGCCTTTGTTGAGGCCCATTACAACACGGGTATTGCGTTTCAATTACAGGGAAGGTTCGATGAAGGCCTCATGCACTACAAAAAGGCCCTTGAACTAGATCCTGAGTACTCCCCTGCCAAGTGGCTTAATCTGTTATCCCTACCCATACTTTATAAAACGAAAGAAGAGATTCTCTTTTATAGAAACCAGTTCGCAAAGAACCTTGATACCCTGATAAAGCAGACCAAACTGGATGCGCCAGAGCAAAGGAAAAAGGCCTTGATCGGAGTTGGGACCACGACAAACTTCTTCCTGCAATATCAGGGGCTGGATGACATCAGCCTGCAAACAAAATATGGTGAATTTGTTTGTAGCGTGATGGCAGCAAACTATCCCCAATGGGCAAAACGCAGGAACATGCCTTCGTTGAAGAGGGGAGAAAAAATACGTATAGGCTATGTCTCTTCGTTTATGCATGCCCATACAGTGGGCCAATTCCTTATC
>Ga0307425_1000455_pt1 | contig 25937 bp, 22 predicted proteins | sample SalMarWE160330MG_FD_202152 | JGI IMG/M metagenome (GOLD analysis project Ga0307425, IMG submission 202152) | Salt marsh sediment microbial communities from the Plum Island Ecosystem LTER, Massachusetts, United States - WE1603-30 | ecosystem: Environmental > Aquatic > Marine > Intertidal zone >...
GCTTGGCGACGTGACTTGGTAAAACCGTGCACTTTTTTTCAAATTTTTTAATTTATTGAAGGCGTGGTAAAAAATACCTAATCTTTCAATGAGTCCTTTAGTGTAATCACATCTTTCAAGTCCCCCAAAAATATAACTCCCAGACTTTCTGTCATTGTTTATTTTCTCATAAAGGCTTTCCCTGCCTAATCTATAATCTAGCTTTTTTCTCTCCGATACCTCAGAAAGAATCTTATCCACATCCAGACCGATGGGAAAGGCCCCAATGGATGTCATATGATCCTGGTGAGCGATCTCGTAGAATTGTCCATTTATTCTGATCTCAACAGGAAACCATTCTTCAAGGGCTTCGAGGTAATTATCGCAGTACTCTTTCGTTTGAAAGCCGATGAAATCATTGGAAAGCATACCCCAGGTCACTTTTTGTAAAACAGTTTCAATGTTTTCAACAAATGGATCGTAAATTTTGTCTTTAACTCTGGTCCTTTTATCCTCTCGGATGAGCCCCTGAATTTCATGGATATTAAAGAAGGGTGTATGCATAAAGTGTCCCACGTGTATCTTTTTTGTTTCTTTTTCCGAGATGTTTTCTTCAAGGAGCAGGGCCTTATAGAATTCGGCAATTCGCATCAGGTGGTAGTCCTGATTCCATATGATGATGTCGCACTCTTTTTCTTGGAACTCCTTGCTTTCTAGAGTCTCATGAATGATGGTATTGGCAAATGTCACGCTGCTGCTTATATATTGTATGAAAGCATTTTTCTCAAAATGAGGCTTGGGGAATACGCTGGTTTTTTTGTAAAAAACAGGTGATCTTGTGAGATGCATCAGAGGCCAGAGGAAGCCATTTGCAAATTTACTGTAATAGCTATGCATGTGTTTCGTATCGAAAAACACAAAGCGCATGTAAAAATCATATTCCTTGTACCTGAAATGCATCCTGGTGTCCGGTTTGATTTCTATATGAGGGAAAAGGTGTGGTGCATATTTCTCTTTTTTCATTCTTTCGAACAAACGGCTATAGTGCCCTCGGGCCACGTCGATATCCCTGTCGGCCATGGATGCCCCGATCCAGGTGGTGTTCCATTTGCCGGGTCTCAAGAGACCGGCCATCGCTTGAACAAGACCTCCTTCCCCAAATTTTATGGCTTTTGGTCTTGTTCCTTTTTTCAGACATGTTTCGGCATCGGAGAGAAAATCCTGTGAGAAACTGAATGGACCCCTATTGGAAACGATCACTAAATAGCTCATATTATTAAATCCTAAAAAGACAACCTTTCCTATGTTTCGGGTAACCAGTTGGAAAGAAAGGCCATGAGTTCTTCAGGCGGTTTTATCCATAGATCGGCAGATGTAGACCTCAAATCCTTTCGAACCAGCACTCCTATCCCTTTACCTTTAATAGCGTTAAAGGCATCCTCATCTGTTGAATCGTCTCCCAGGTACACTGCCACATAGTCTTTTTCCATCTCTTCAAGAATTGTTTTTACTGCATCTCCCTTATTCTGCCCAGGTACGCGTAGTTCAAGTCCGCCATCAAACTCACCTAAGTACAAGCCCCAACTTTCAGCAATGAACGACCATTTCGGTTTTACCTGCTCCTTTATGGAATGGATATCTCTCTCGCCCAATCCCCGCCAGTGAAGGGCCAGGCATCCCGGCTTTTCCTCACTGCGATTTGAAAGACCGATCGCTTCGATCCACTCGTCAGCTATCACCAACCCGTTTAGAGCCTTTTCATCCATAGAGGCGATTTCATAGGAGCCATCCCCTTTAAGTCGCTCCAATCCATGGGAACCCCATATTTCCGGTTGTTTCTCAAGTTGAAGGAGAGGCATAAGATCCTTTATCCATCTTCCGCTAATAATAACCAGACGGATATCTTTCACTTTCATTATCCTGTTGAGCACCTCACGCACTCCCGGGTAAGGGTGAGCTTTATCAGGTTCAATGTGAAAAGGGGCAAGAGTGCCGTCATAGTCGAGAAGGATCGCTTTTTGAGAGGCTTCTCTCATCTGCATATAAAAGGTTCGGAGATCTATTTTTGGATTCAAGATTTCCATATTTACATCCAACCTTGATTTATTCAAAATTAACTTAGTGCTTCGATTCGCAAATACGGTCGCGTATTTTAGCGAATCAGAATAGATAGAATGCTCACTCAGCCCTTCGATAAGCTCAGGGCGGTGAGCCTGTCGAACCGCACTAAGTCCTGAGTAAATGAATTCGTTAGCGAATTTATGAATCGATGGACTTAGCTTAAAAAGATTGTTGAATGTTTCTGTAACCTGTCTAGTGAAAGAAGTAGAAGAAGATATCTTTTCAAGTTTTTGGTGATAAGAAATTCATCCTTAACGCGTTGATGGCCATTTTCTCCTAATCTTTTGGCAATTTCCTGCTGCTTCAACAGCGAACGAATAGCCAGGCTGGCCCCCTCAACCGAATGGACCAATAGCCCTGTATAGCCGTCAATAATCTGGGCTGGTATACCTCCTGCGGCGCCCCCTATTACGGGTCGCCTTTTCCATAGTGCCTCAGAAACGGTCAGAGCAAATCCCTCTTTGATTGATTTTTGCATAATAACATCTGAGCCACGTTGAAAGGCATTGATCTCAGTCGCAATGGATGGGCTAAATAGAAGGATATGGATGTCTGGATCATCTCCTGCCTCAGCCTTTACCTCTTCTAATATCTTTTCAGATTCGGGATCATCTGCCGCTTTATCTCCTACCAGAAGCAGACGACAATCCACGTACCTTCGGGCCATTTTAAAGGCCTGGACAACGCCGACCGGATCTTTCCACGGATCATAACGTGATATCTGTGTTACTATGGGTTTATCCTTTGGGATCCCATATTTTTCAAAAACACTTTTCACATAGGAAACATCCAGTTCTCTGTTCTTGTCATCTAAAGGGTCGATTGCAGGGTAAAAGCGGTATTGGGGGATAGCTAGCTCAGGAGAAAAAATGGCAGAGGAAAAGACAGCGGCATCATATTTTTCGATGTGTGGTCTTAGAAATTCCCAGAGTTGCTTGTTCGGATGGGATAGATCTATATGACATCTCCATATCCATCTGTTTTTCCTATGGTGGTTCCAATGGATTAGAGCGGCAGGCTGGGGGTCATGAATAACAATGAGATCAGCATCAAAATCTATCTCATTGGCATTCTTTTCATTGCATGCCAGATATGTGTCAAATTCGTCTTTCTTAAAATGGACCGGCTTTCCTTGCAATGCATTATGGAAGGTTTTGGTAATTTCAAAAAATTTATCTTCAGCTTTGATCACTTCCCATTCAGTATTTATCCCCATTTCGTTTAATAGGGGCACAATGCGATGGAGCATTTCGGCCACGCCACCGCCTGTGAATGTCGAGTTTATCATCTTGATAGATCGACTGCCAACATGAGAGGCGAGAATGGTTAATTCTTCAATAATGTCAGGTCCCACTACCTCCCTATAATCCAATAAGCTCCTTATCGTCATCTTTTGTTACCTGATTCATCTTTAAGGGATTTAGATATCTGGGTTCAATTGATTCAGTGTTTTGTGCTTTTTAGATATTCATCGATCAACCGAATAATCCTTAACCGGAGGCCCTCAATGTCATAAACATTGATATCTATATCCCTAATCCTATGTGCTAAGTCGGGGATATTTAGGCTCTCTTCTATCCAGGTAGAGAAATCATTGTCATAAAGTCCAGTGTGTACTCGTGATTCGATGAAATGAAAGTAGACCGAATATATACTGATGTTTTTGAGTGTATCACGAAAGGATTTGAGATCGTGAGTAAGTTTATCAGTAAGGTACACAAATCTTATTATATCATACAGATAAAAAGGCTCATCCGCTGTCTTTTTAAAAGAGCCAGGTTCTTGCGCTCCGTGATTTTCAATGATCTCTATAAGCCGACCCTTTAAGTTTTTGATCGTATTATATTCTTTCAAATCTATGGCCATCAATCTTTCTGCCAGTGCTTTTTCATTTAGCCCAAGATAAACCCATGAGGCAAAATCATTGTTATAAGGGGACTTAATGTCTCGCATTTTCATAAAAGCAGAGAATGTGTGGAAAAAAATGGATGACTCCGTGCAACTTTTTATGAGACCAAGCAATTCATTCAGGTTGTAGGCCTTGCGTCCTGTCAGCTTCTCCAATGAAGCACTTGATAAAAACTGAAATGCGGTCCCCATGAAAATACCTCACGGCCGAGGGTTTTGACAGATCCGGTCAAAGCCCGGCCAGTTTTGTTTCAAAGTGATGTCAGGAAAAAAATTCAATAACAAATAGAAAAGCGGTTAAATCTACGTTTGACTATCATCCATTCTTAACAAGAGTCAATAGAAGATTCGACTCCATGACTACGCTATTTGAAAAAGAGCTTTTATTACAGCCTCTTACGTCTTTGGACTACAATAACATCACCCCATATGGGCCTAAGCACTTGAAATTGTTTGAATGTTAACCGGACAGTAGTGGAATGGTATACTGAGAGATAAAATGTAATATTGCAAAAGATTTGTCAATGAGTTATATAAAAGATTAATTTAAATCATCTTTGATAGCTCAAAGAAACCAAGGCAGACAACCGAAATAATTTGATAAACAAATCTTAAGGATTGTGTAATTACAGTGAAATACTGTTACAAGCGTTTTTTAATTTTAATCTTTCTGGAGATCTCCCCATTTGGGTGAGATCACAGACCGTTAGAATAACTTGTTAGGCTATCAAAACTATCAGCAAGGAGGATTAAAGTGATCGAAAAGCATAGGATTAAGTTTCCAAAGATCAAAGCAGATGACCTTGAACAAGATGAAGAATTTTTCTTTTTAATAGAACCAGATGGCCGGGAAAGAAAACTCCGTTTTCATGAATATGCAGAAATTTACAGAATAAAGGGATTGTATGAGCAATTATTCTATGAACGCCTGAAATGTAATTCTCCAGCAAAGGTCTCGGACTCACTAAAATATTCCCTATCTCAAGTTTATGAAAACCTCTCAGAACTTCGCGTACTGGATTTAGGGGCAGGTAATGGGATGATGGGCGAACAATTGAGGAAACATGGGGTTGCGCGTCTCGTCGGAACGGATATTATTCCTGAAGCATATGAGGCAACTCAACGGGATAGACCTATTATATATGATGCCTACTATGTGGAAGATTTTTGTAATTTAACTGAGGAAAAAAGAGAAGACCTGGCAGAATGGTCATTTAATTGTTTGACTACTGTTGCAGCACTCGGATTCGGAGATATCCCGGCAAGAGCATTTATGGAGGCATTCAATATTTTGCAAAGTAAGGGTTGGATTGCCTTTAATATTAAGGAAACTTTTCTTGACAAAAGTGACACATCCGGATTTTCTGTAGCTATTCGCGAACTGATTCTCTCAGAGTATCTTGATGTATATTACCTTGAACGATATCAACACAGGCTTTCAATGGAAGGTCAACCTTTGTATTATTTTGCCATAGCGGGACGAAAGAATGCTGACATCCCACAAGATTTCTTAACATCAATGGGCATATCAGCCTAACGAATCTGCTTCACAAGGACCGCGAGAAGCTCGCGGCCTGTGAGCAGCCTGTTAGCTTGAGACGAATAAGATGATTAAACCCAATTTCTCGCCTTGGAAGCAATGGAAAGACAGGGAGGCATTAAAGGATATACGGTCTTTTTGCCTTCGAAAAACTCAATATAGGCCTATTTCAGAGGGCAGAATCGACAATTATTCGTTCTATATCAATTACTTCCCGTGGCTCGACCCCACCCCCAATCCAATTCCTGTTCTTGTTCCGTATTTACTTTATAGACGTTCATCTTCCCTGCGTATTCTTCAGACAGTTCTTTCAGGATAGTGGCCACCATTTTGCAGGGCTGGCACCAATCGGCATAGAAATCAATGATGCATGGCAATTCGCCCTCAAATTTCCAATTTTGGTTTTTCTCCCAGTTGAATATTTTTTCCAAGAATGTTTCTTTCGTCAGATGTTCAGTCATGATGCCTCCGCATTTTCAGGTTGGAACCCATTCGTGCTCAAAGAGCATTTGTGGATGAGGACTGATGGAGAGGACGACAGTGGAAAGCCCCTTGCATGTCAAGCGCGGTGGAAGTAAAAAGAAGGAGTGGCGCATGGCTGATGGAAAACGGGTACATACTGGAGGGAGTGGATATGGAAGACAGGAATAATCGAAAACAAGGAGGAAAAATAGAGCAGACGATCGCGGAGGTCCAACTGGAGCAGGCACGTCGGGAAAAGAGCTACCGAGAACGGGCACTGAAGCTTTTCCCGTGGGTTTGTGCACGCTGCGGGCGTGAATTTTTCGGGAAAAACCTTGGGTTGCTCACGGTCCATCACAAGGATCACAACCACGACAACAATCCCCCTGACGGAAGCAACTGGGAGCTCTTATGCGTTTACTGTCACGATAATGAACACTCACGGTATCTGGACGCGGAGTGGTCTGGCGGGCCGACGCCAGGAGGCAAAAAGAAGGCACCTTCTACTTTTAAGGCCTTTGCCGGCCTTGATGCCCTGCTGAAGGATAAAAAGGAATGATCTAGGGAAACGGAAACGGGTCAAGTCTTTGTTTGAGTGCGCCGATTAAAACCGGCAAGAAGTAGGGACTGAAAGTGTCCTATGATGAAGGGTTAGCCACCCACATCAGCCCTGAGTCATGCGCTGGTAATGGTAACATTGCCGGTGAAATGTTGACAAGGGAAAGTGCCCCGATGAATCGGGATGTTCCATACGCTGAGTATTGAGCCTCGTAATAGACATGAGTCCAAGTGCCGATGTACTTCAAGAATACAGAAGGCAACATCTTACAGACCGCAATGGCGAGGGATATAAGGACTTGGCGGGGTCGGAGACCTCATGCATGCATGGAAGCTTCTTGCGCGGGAATCGAGTGAGGGATGTTGGACGTCCATAAGAAACTAAGAAAATTACATATTGGAGGAGTTATTTATTTTCTCATGGACGTCCCACAATCCACACTTGAGAAAGGAGTTTGCTGTGAAAAACACCGACGGCAGATTTGGATATACGGAAAGGCAATTTCGCATACTTTTATGTGTCACTCTTCTCGTTTTCCATGCCTCGCTTATTTTCCCCAAGAACATCCTCGCCGAAAGCATCACAGAGAGGATTGAGAAGTGCGCATCTGAGCAGGATAAGGACAAGAGACTGGAATGTTACGATAAGCTCTCAAAACGGGCCGAACCCGTAAGTGTTGATGTCCAAACTGAAAGGGTATCAGAAGAAAAAAGCGCACCGGTTCACCAGGTTTCCATGATGGAAAAACTTTGGGATCTTGACAAAGAAAGTCGCAAAAGTGTTCCTATAATCACGTGGCATAATCCCAACTATTTTCTATTTGGCGCATACAACAACACACCAAACAGGAATACCATGCTGGATACCGACCCGGAAGCGCAAGCCCAAAAGACGGAAGCAGTCTTTCAATTGAGCGGAAAGATACGACCGTTACCGGATTATTTATTGGGCAAGAAATTTGATTTCTGGTTGGGCTATACGCAACTTTCCTTCTGGCAAGTGTATAATTCAGCGTTTTCCGCCCCTTTTCGCGATACCAATTACGCACCGGAGGGGTTTTTCACCTATCGCACAAATTGCAATTTTCTTAATCTTGACCTGATGAACCTGCGCATTGTCAATGCGGGCTTTGTCCATCAATCAAACGGTCGATCCAGACCGCTTTCGCGGAGTTGGAATCGTCTGTTCACCGAGTTCGGATTCGAAAAGGTTTTTGATAAAGAACCGGGCGTAGACAGGAATGAATTCGATTTGTTTGTTAAGATCTGGTACAGACTGCCGGAAAACCGTCTGGACGACGACAATCCCGATATCGAGAAATACATGGGAGACGGGGAACTCCGGGGTATTTATTATTGGAAAAATTACCGATTCGGCGCGATGTTGCGAAACAACCTCCGAACAGACAACAAGGGTGCGTTGCAGCTCGACTGGAGCGTACCGTTGTCGATGTGCAATAATAAAGTCAGTTTTTACATCCAGTATTTCAATGGATACGGAGAAAGCCTGCTCGACTATAACTCGAGTTCGAATCGTATCGGCGCGGGGATTATGGTCACGGATTGGAGCAAAGAAGAGAAAGGGGTCAAGTCCACTCTTGGCCCTTGATGAACATTATTGAGAATGAATAAACGATTTAGGCGTGATATAAAGAATATGGTTTCTAAAAAGTGTTGTGTAGGAACCGGGACGCCCTTCAGTTTCTAAGTTGCTTTCCATTTTGGCAAATAATTGATCCTAAAGGGTAGTCTTATAAAGTCACCATTGCCGTATTGATGCTGCTGAACTTGAAATTTTAAGGGCGTACCACAGCCTACAACCCGCGGTGTTTTTTCCAGTATTCATATTCACTTGGCCATTCGTTTTTGCGATATATCATTAATCTGCGCATCCTTTCCATGAACTGGGCCCGGCGCTGCGCGATATCAGGGGGCAAAATTCTTTTTTGCCAATCGTGAACCAACTTCCGGCCGAGGGCCTTCGCATTTTCCAAAATTTCTGCAGGAAATTCATCGCCGGCAATGGTGCCCATGGTGGCCCAGACCGAACCTACAGGAATGATTCCGGTAGTGATCATGAAATGGTTCATAAAATCAGCTATGGGGGCTTCATCTCCTCCCCCTGAGGTCACCACCGAAGCGCCATACTTACCTTCGAAGGCGATGCGATGGATGACACCGCAACAGCGATCCATGAAGGCTTTCATTTGGGCACTCACGGTAAAAATATAGTTGGGACTTGCCAAAACAACACCGTCGCTCTCCATGATCTTGGCCTTGATGTTTTCAAAATCATCTTTCTGCGGACAAAATCCTTTTTTGTGACACGTGTCACAAGCTTTGCAGGGAAGAACTGTCCCTCCAGGCAAGTCAACCGTTTCAAATGAAGCACCTTCTTTTTCCGCTGCCTTCAATACTTCCAACATCAGCCGACCCGTATTTCCTTTAATCTTTCTTGGACTTCCAATGATGCCGATGATCTTCATATCTAAAGGCTCCCTTGTTTTTGCTTCAATCTATCCGGATTGGTTCGTGTACTCAAAAGCGATCTTCAATTGTGCCATAATCGCATCCGTACATTCTCGGCTGTCCATAGTTTGAGGTAATAATAATTCGATACACCCATGTTAAAAAATTATCAATATTGAATTATATGTCGCGGAATGAGCAGGGAAAATAGAGGATGGGCTAAAAGAGACCGAGGGCAGAGGGATCGTTATGCCGCCCTTCACGTTTCATTATCGTGGTTTCCTGAACGATATGCAGTACATGTCACCACCCGCAATCTCTTTGACTTTCACGCCTTGCATGTCGGGAGGCAACAAGTTGACCGGCGCAGAAATAGCTTGTTTGCGATTGCCGTAAAAGCCGCGCGTCACGGGGAGTTTTTCATATTTTTTCGCCAATGCTTCGTTCTCGTCACCGATGACAAACTTGGTACCTGGCTTGGCGACACGGATTGGGGATTGGGCCCGAACCCAACCCCAACACACAACACAAGCTGGTGTAAGCAAGGCGGTATTAAGAGGGGAGAAAATAGTAAAAGAAATGAATCTTAAATTGTCATAAACATGAAGTTGTTATTTCATGGATGTCCCCCTTGGCTCGCCATTTTAGAGATTAATAGAGAAGGCCTTTGGATTTCAAGAACACTCTCGCCACCTGGGCTGGTCTCTGTCTTTTTCCGTCAACTTCAAAATTAAGATGCTGCATGTTTTTATCGTCAAGAACACCACCAAGGGTGGACAAAATAGCGGCTAGTTCCGGGTGGTCCTCCAAAATTTCCACTCTAATAACGGGCGCTGCGTAGTAAGGAGGGAAAAATTGCCGGTCGTCTTTGAGCGGTTTCAAATTATATGCTGCAATGCGGCCATCAGTAGCAAAGGCGCAGATCACATCAACTTCCCCTTTGGCAATCGCCTTATACATGAGTGAAGGGTCAAGGTCGCGAACCTCGCCGAATTGGAGCTCGTAGCTCTGATGTAGCCCAGGATAACCATCAGGCCTCTCAGCGAACTCTGCCGTGAAACCTGCGCGAAGCCTTGGAGCAACCTCTTTGAGATCAGAGATCTTGTCCCATCCATATTTTTTAGCATCCTTTTTTCGCACGGTAATGGCATAGGTGTTGTTGAATCCGAATGGCTTGAGCCACCTTGCTCCGAAGCGTTCGCGGTACACTTCTTTCACTTGGTGCAATGCCTCCTCTGGATCGGTTATCACAGGGTGTTTAAGAACCGCTATCAACCCGGTTCCGGTGTATTCGGCATAGAGATCGATCTCTCCATTTCTAAGGGCATTGTGGCAGATCATTGTACCTCCCAGATTGAAACGGCGTTCGACCTTAAGGGCAGTCTTTGCCTCTATCAATTGAGCCATTATTTCACCGAGAAGGAGCTGTTCCGTGAAATTTTTTGTTCCTATTTTTATGGTATTTCCAGTATTTTTTGAAAAGTTGCCGGATCCGATCCCTGATGAAAGGCTGGAGACATAAGCGACGGCCCCCAGAAGGAGTAGAAGGAATGGCGTCAGGGTCGCCATCGGTCTTGTTCGCGCCTTAATGCTTCCTCGACGATCCCGTTTTTTTTCAGGGCTGATTCCCCATCCAAATGCGCCAACGGCAAAATCAACGATTAATGCGAGCAGACCTGCCGGGACGGCACCAAGGAGAATAAGACGCGTGTCGGACAGGGCGAGGCCCCGATTGATGAACTGGCCCAGTCCTCCGGCACCGATGAAGGCGGAGAGAGTTGCAATGCCCACTCCCACGACGGCGGCTGTCCTGACGCCGGCCAGGATCACGGGTGCGGCCAGGGGAATTCTCACCATGGTGAGTCTCTGGGCAGCGGTCATACCCATGCCTCTAGCCGCCTCCATCACGTCGGAAGAGATTCCAGTAAGCCCGGTAAGGGTGTTCCTGACAATGGGCAGCAGGGCGTACAGGGTCAGGGCAATGAGGGCGGGGAGCGTACCGATCTTGTTAAGAAGGGCCAGGAGAAAGGCGAGCATGGCCAGACTGGGTATGGTCTGGAGAATTCCGATGACCCCCATGACGGGGTTGCGCAGCCAGTTTTTTCGAAAAAGAAGAACACCAAGGGGGATGCCTATGGATATGGCAATGAAAGTGGAGCACCCGGTCAGCAGGATATGTTCGCCGGTCCTTTGCCAGAGTTCGGCCAGGTGATCGGTAAGGCCCATTATCAACAGGGCTGAATCCATCACATACTTTCCTTCAGCCCTGCCAGTTGCTTGGCTGGTCTGGAAAAGAGGTCGCGGACGAATTCCGTTGCTGGCTTTTTTAAGAGTTCATCGCGATCACCGATCTGATGAAGGGTCCCCTCATGCATGACCGCTATACGGTCTCCCAGGTAGAGGGCTTCGAAAAGGTCATGGGTTACGAAAAGGATTGTTTTCTTAAGGGCCTTTTTCAGGTGGTGCAATTCCTGCTGTAGCACCTCACGAGTTAAGGCATCCAAGGCGCCGAAGGGTTCGTCCATGAGCAAATAGGCCGGATCCGCAGAGAGGGCCCTGGCCACGCCCACTCTTTGTTGCTGGCCGCCGGAGAGTTCATCAGGAAGTCGCCTTTCAAATTGGCGAAAGGGGAGACCCACGAGATCGAGTAACTCTCGTGCCCGATTTTTTCTTTTTTCTGCAGGCCAGTCGAGAAGACGGGGCACCAACGCAACGTTATCTCCAATGGTCATGTGTGGGAAGAGTCCGATACCCTGAAAGACGTATCCGATACTCCGCCGCAGATCTACCGGGTCCCGGCTGCGAATATCCTCTCCTTCAATTTCAATAATACCGTCGGTCGGCTCGATCAGGCGGTTAATCATTTTGAGAGTGGTGGTCTTGCCGCAGCCGGAGGAGCCCAGGAGAACGAGGGTCTCTCCTAGACTCACTTCGAACGAGAGTTCCTTGACCGCGTAAGTTCGCCCCCCGTCGAAACTCTTTGTGACGCGCTCCAGCCGGATCATTCAGGATGTTCCTTTTTTAAAACTCCACGTCAGGTTTTTTCCTTGATATTTGAACAGAAAAGATTAGAATTATAAATGATTTTAGTCATCTGTTCACAGCGTCATATTAAGAGGTTCTCAGAACACGCAAGCGTGTCAGCTCCTGAAGATGCCTCACAAGATGACGGGAAAACCTTAATTCAGCCTTAACACGTCTGAAGGGTTATGACAACCGAAGAGTTAACCGCAAAAGCCGATGAGAATGCCCGGGCCGTCAACCGTGATCGAACGAAGGAAATCATTTATCCCATTCGGCGTCTGATGCAGGGGGCGGAACGGTATACTAAGGAGATCCATAAAAAATACAGTGTGAGCGCCGCCCAGGTAAACTGCCTTCTGGCCCTCTACGAAAACGGTCCCTTACCCCCCTCTCAGATAGCAAAAATTATCCTCGTAAACTCCAGCACGGTGACCGGGATAATTGACCGGTTGGAGACAAAAGGGCTGGTCAAAAGAGAGCGGATTTCCAAGGATCGCCGTGTTATTACAATACAACTGACTGAAGAAGGGAAAAAGCTGGCTGCAAATGCACCGCCGCCCATCCAACAAAAAATCATCAGCGGTCTGGAGAAATTGACCGACCAAGAGATAGACCAGATTATCGACGCCCTCAATATTCTCACCGCTATGCTTGATGTCCAGGATCTGGAAGTCGAGTGAAGCCTTCAAAATATCGTTTAAAAATGAGTCGCCCCTGAATATCCTGCCTTAAGTTGCCTGATATCCGAGATTGGGGTCTGAAAGGGTTCTGAAAAAGACTCTTGACATATTCCCTTATCGGCTTTAGCATAAACTTTCAGCTAAAAACATTTGTACTGAAAAGATTTATCGGTGAATATTTCGAAAAAAATTCAGCGATTTGATCTCCCTAAAATGCGGGGTAGAAATGCGTTTCTTTTTATAAGGAGAAAAGGGTGAACGACAAGCAGAAAGAAAAATCAATCCGTCTTTTAGGTCAGGAGACGGTGGATATGCTCCTGAGGGTGCATGAGGATGCCCTCTGGATCCTGGAGAATATTGGCGTGGGATGCAAGCAGCCTGGTATGCAGGAGGCCTTCCGCCGGTACGAAAACGAAGGCCGGGCCTATTTTTACGAGGACCGAATCTACGTCGCAAAGGACCTGGTCGAACAATGCCTTCAAACGGTTCCGACCGTGGCGGACTTCTTTGTGCCCCTCAACAGTTTTTTCATCGGGGGCACGGCCCCTTACGTGTATGACGACACAAAAGGGGTGGGCGGTGTGATGCCGACGCCGGAGCATGTCGCCCGAATTGCTCAGATTGCTGAGAAAAGCGATGTGGTCGCAGGCATGGGCCGGGCGATCAAACTGGGGGATGAGGTCCTTCAGATGAACATCATGGCGGAACATTGCTCCAAACCCATTTATTTCGCGGTCACCTCGGACCGCTCCCTTGCCAGAGCTCAGGAGATATGGAAGGAGAGGGGCAAGATCATGATCGTTTTCTGTCTCACCCGACCACCCCTGGAGGTGAATGAAAATTTTTCCCAGCATTTTGTAAAGGTAGTCAGAGCTGGTCTGCCGGTCTTCATATCGGCCATGCCCATGGCAGGCATCAGCGCCTCCTACAGCTACAACGGCGTTCTGGCCATGACCCACGCGGAAGTCCTCTTCGGCATCTGCGCGGCCCAGCTTTTGAACCCTGGGGTGACCTGCATTCACGCCGGATTTCCGACCATTGCAGACCCTATGATCGAATACAATCCAAACTATGGCAAGGTCAGCCATAATTTTCTCAATATCCTCATGGCCCATCTCAATCTCATACTGGATATCCCGACCTTTCAGAGTGCCGGCACCACCCATGAAGAACATCCTACGGAGAGGGCCTATGCGGATGCCAGAATGGGGCAGGCCCTCTGCCTTAAATACGGCACCCATATGATCAGGCATCCCTTTGCCTTTCTCAGATATCTGATCGATTTTTCCATTGAGAAACTGGAGAAGGCCATCGAAATCGCCGAGAAGGTCACGCCGGCGGTCGCCCCTGAAGTGGAGATGCCCATTTACGATGACCAGGGTATGGAATCCATCAGAAATATCGGTCTGGGTATGTATATGGAAGATCCGCTGACCACTGCCAACCTGGGTAAGGTTTTTGTTCGCTAAGATCATTATGACTCTAATCATTTAATATAAGAAAGGAGTGTAACATGTGCGGTATTGCAGGATGTGTCGGTGTAAAGGACGTTGACACGGTCAATCGTATGCTGGATGCCTTGCCCCATCGAGGCCCTGACGACAGGGGGCTTCATACAAACGGAAAGACCGTCTTTGGGCATACGCGGCTTTCAATCGTGGACGTGGCCCACGGACATCAACCGATTATTTCAAACGGCGGCAACCGGGGAATCATCTGCAATGGTGAGATCTATAATTTCAACAGGATCAGAGAAAAACTCGTGCCCAAATACGCCTTTAAGAGCCGATCCGATACGGAGGTCATCCTGAAGCTCTACGAGGAAAAGGGGACCGAATGCGTCAAGGATCTGGACGGCATGTTCGCCTTTGCCATTTATGACGGGGACGATTTTATGATGGCCAGGGATCCTATCGGCATCAAACCGCTCTATTATGGGTATAAAGGGGACAACCTCTATTTCTCTTCGGAACTGGGGGCGATGAGCCTTGCTCACGTGCCGGAGGTCCATGAATTTCCCGCAGGGCATTACTACACCCCTAAGGAAGGGTTTGTTGAATACTATCAGGTTCCGGGGATTCAGGACCATCTGCTCACGGACATTGAGCAGACCTCTGAGTTGATTCGGGAGACCTTCATTCGGGCCGTTAAAAAGCGTTTATTGGCCGACCCGGAGGTGCCGGTCGGGTCCTTTTGCAGCGGAGGACTGGACAGCAGTCTGGTCGCTGCCATTGCTGCGGATAAGATCCCGAACCTTCACACCTTTGTCGTTGGCATGGAGGACGACCAGGGCGAGCTGAGCGACGACATCAAGGCTGCCCGCATTGCGGCCCGCCATATCGGATCAACCCATCATGAGCTGCTTTTTACGGAGCAGGAATATTACGAGGCCTTGCCGATCGTGATCAAGGAACTGGAAAGCTATGATCCCTCACTGGTCCGGTGTGCGGTGCCCTGTTATTTCACGTGTAAGCTGGCGGCGGATTATGTGACCGTGGTCCTTACGGGGGAAGGGGCGGATGAGCTTTTTACCGGGTACCACTACATGAAGCATTTTCCCTTTGACAAGCTGAACCAGGAGGCGAGGCGCTGCATCGGAAACCTTCATAATATCAACCTGCAGAGGGCCGACCGGATGGGCATGTATTTCAGCCTGGAGCTTCGGGTTCCTTTCCTCGACGTGGAAATGATCGATCTCTCGATGAAAATTCCGCCGGAGCTGAAAATTCGGGAACACCGGGGGGCCAAAATAGAGAAATGGATTCTCCGAAAGGCCTTTGAGAAGACAAACTATCTGCCCGATGAGATCCTGTGGAGATACAAAGTGCAGTATACCCAGGGTGCGGGGTGCGAGAGCCTCGGAGAGGCGCTGGCTAAAAAGGAAATGAGCCAGGAGGAGTTTGAGAAGATCAAGGCGGAGAACCCTAAGGCGACGATCAACAGCCGGGAGGCTGCATACTATTTTAAGATATTCAGGGAATTTCATCCACAGGACTCCATTCTCGGTTCCATCGGTATCTGGACGGGGTTTGACTTTGCGGAAGAACGGGAACGGGTCAGGGGGACCGTGGACGGCGATTTGAAGCATGATCATTCGGAGGAGGAAGATACAGAAAGTATGGCTGCATAGCGGAGGAGGGAACTATCGATTTACAAAAAGTTGTTGAAGAATCCATTCGAAAAAAACCGTTTCCGAATTGAGCTTTCAGCAGTCTGAGGTCGCCAATCAGCTAAGAACTTGGATTTAAGAGCTTTTGCTGAAAGCTAAGAGCCGTTCGCTAACTGCGCGGTTCCAGAAACTATGGTTTATGGATGAGCACTAGGTAATTAAGGAGGATGTTATGGCTATTCCAAAATATAGTAAGTACGTAATCATAGGGGCCGGGATGCATGGTCTGAGTACTGCATACCATTTGGCCGGAGAGCTGAAATCCCGGGGAGGCGGCTCTGGCGGCGATATCCTGGTCATCGATAAAACGGCCATCGGTGCGGGAGCCTCGGGGATCGCCTGCGGGGTCATTCGCAATAACTATTATCAGGACGCGATGCAGGAGCTGATCGCACACAGCGTGGATGTCTGGGAAGAGGACGCCGAGGGATACGGTTATCTCCCGGTAGGATACATGCAGATATCACCTGAATGCATGCATGAAGGGGTGAACGAGATCTACGGCCGTCAGAAGGACCTTGATTACGAATCGGAATTTATCGAGGGAGAAAAAGACTGTCTCAAATATATGCGTGAAAATGTCTTTAAAGACTGGCAGGCTGGAAACATCACGTCCATTCTCCATGAGAAGCGGGGCGGTTATGCCCACAACACAAAGGCCCTTTACCGCCTGGCCGATAAGGCCGAGGCCGAGGGCGTTCGAATAATAAACGGCCTCGAGGTCACGGGACTGCCCTATAACGGTTGTGTAAAGGCCGTGGAAACCGCCAAAGGGAGAATCGATTGCGATTATCTGGTCATCGGGGCCGGCCCCTGGATAAATCACTTCTGGGACATGCTGGAACTGCCGAATCTCATCGACGTCAAAGATCCTGAAGGGAAGGTTCATCCTGATTTGAAGATGTGGACTTACTGGTCCCTGCAGGAGGGGACCCTGGGCGTAGACCCGAAATACGGTATGGACAACCGGGGAAAGATGCCGCCGGTGGTTCATGTGGATACGGATGCACCTCTTTACTCGAGTGAAGACGGTTCATTGATTACGGATCAGATGTGGGGCATCTATTACAAACCGGATGCCCATTTCAGGGGCATTCAGGGAGGGGCGACTCCTGATCTCGTGGACAAGGAAAAAGTGAATGTAGACCCCTACGGCATTGATTCTCCGGATTTTGTCGTGGGTCCTGAATTTGCCCATATGTGGACGTCAGCCCTGGCCCATTGCCAGAAACGCTATGAGGACCGATACATGCGTTACCGCAGGGAACCCTCCGGCGGCCTGGGCGCCTTCAGTCCTGACAATTTTCCGATATTCGATGTCATGAGGCAGAACTGCTACATCATCGCGGACTCCAGTCACGGTTACAAGATGATCGGTGTCGGAAAACTGGTTGCCAAAGAGATCATGGGGGAGAAGCAAATTTTGCTCAACCCCTTCCGGTTCGATCGCTATGAAAAAGGGGAATTGCTCCCGGAGTCCAGCAGCCCTTTCCCCTGGAGCTGATAGAACCATAAATATGGAACTGACGATCCTGGGATCAGGGGGATGTATGGTCATCCCCAAACCGCTCTGCGGGTGCTGGGTCTGCCGGGAGGCGAGAAAAAAGGGCGGGCCCTATGCGAGGACAGGTCCCTCGGCCTTTCTGCATGATGCGCATCTTCTGATCGATACACCGGCGGAGATTGCTTGGCAACTCAACCGGTCAAAGATCGAAAGAATTGACTCCCTCCTCTTTACCCATCTGGACCCAGACCATATTGAGGGTTTTAGGGTCGTGGAGCAGATAACTCTGGATTTCCGCTCCTGGCGAGCCTATGAGGGCAAGGGCCTTCGGTTGATCCTGCCGGGGCCACTGCAGGAGCGGATAGGGGGTATTCGGTCCGTTTACGGCCCGCTTATCGATTATTATGAGGACCGAGGATTTGTCAGCCGGCTCACCTTTGAGGACACTATCCTGAGTGGAGACCTTCGAATAACTGCCCTTCCCGTCAAAAGAAACGATCATCATGCCTTTATTTATACCTTTGAAAAAGACGGAAAAAGGATGGTCTATGCGCCCTGCGATATCAAGCCCTTTCCTGAAGGTGAGGAATGCGTTCAGAATGCTGATCTTCTTGTGATTCAGCCGGGGATCTTTGAAAAAGGCCTCAAACATGCATTTACCTATCCCGAACATCACGTTTCAAGGACAACCCTCTACACCTTTGAGGAGACCCTGGCCCTGTCCGAAAGGATAGGGGCGGAAAGGGTCCTCTTTGTCCACATTGAGGAATATTGGAACAGGAGCTACGAGGACTATCTAGCCCTTGAAAAGGAAGTTCCGAATATTCGATTCGCCTATGACGGCTTAAGGGTGAGTATTTGAGGGGATCATATTGAAGGAGAGAATATGGAGCTTGTGGAAAAGGAATATCTGGAGAGGATTCATCAGGATGCCCTGAGGGTCCTTGAAGAAGTGGGCGTCAAGTGCGCTTCCACGGAAATACACCGGGTCTTTGAAGAGACGGGGCTGGCGGCCTTTGATGAGTCGACGGGTCATCTGCATGTCCTCGGCCCCCTAGTGGAGCAGGCCCTCAATACGACACCAGGCAGGGATCAGTATTGGATTTCTGAAAACGCCTTCGGTGTCGGCGGAACAGCCCCCTTTGTCTATGACGATGCATCGGGCGAACTGGTAGAACCGACCTTCAACCACCTTGTCAGGATTGCCGAGATCGTTGATATGGCGGACGTGGTCCAATTCATGGCAAGGGGTGTCCTGATCAAGGGTCAGGAAGTCAAGGTGATGGACACTCTCATTGAGCACTGCAGTAAACCCCTTTATGTGGCGGCCGTAACGGATGAAGGGATCACCCGTGCAATAGAGATCCATAAGACCAGGGGAAATTTCACCGTCCAGTTTTCCATCATCAACAGCCCCCTGAACATCATCGAAAGCATGATTCCCCCATTTTTGAAATGCGTGGAAGCGGGGCTTCCCATCTATGTCTCAACCATGCCCATGGCCGGCCTTTCAGGCCCCTATTCCATGTCGGGACTCCTTGCCCTGACCCATGCCGAGGCCCTGTTTGGAATCACTCTGACGCAGCTCCTCAATCCGGGATTGACGGTGGTCCATGCGGGCCTGCCTTCAATCGCCAATATTCAAAAGAACTATGCCGTGGATCTGGGGCTTGTCTCACACAATATTGCGAATCTGCTTCAGGAGAAAATCAATCAAATGCTGGATATCCCATCCATTCAGACCGCCTGCACGACCAGTCAGGAAAAACCCAGCCCCGCGTCGGAGCAGGATGCGATTCAGGGTTATGCCCTGATGAAGAAATACGGTTTTCACCAGATGCGGCACGCCTTCGGGTTTCTGAAGGAGTTGATCTCCTTTTCCATTGCAAAGCTTGAAAGGCACGTCGCCCTGTGCGCCGAGACCGGCCCTGAAAAGGCCCCAGAATATGAGATAGAGCCCTATGATGAAGAAGGCTTCGAGGCCATCAAGCGAAACGGCAGCCAAGCCAATTATATGCGGGATGATCATACCCTGAAAAACATGGGAAAGGGCTTTTTTTCCTGATACCCTACTTTTTGAAAACAGCTCCACATACCCCTGAGATAGAAGACTGTCTTTGGGCAGGAGCGACCGTCACTCACCTTCATCTCTTTTCTCATTGACATCGACCTTGACAGGTGCAAGAGATATTTGCAAATAAGGAGATCTGATGTTTGCCAAGTTCAAGCGCCTTTGGAAAGAGTCTCCATTGCGCTCTCAATATGACGCCGTGATTATCGGAGGCGGCCTGCACGGGCTCGCCACGGCCTATTACCTGGCCAAAGAGCAGGGCATGAACCGGGTGGCCGTTATCGAGAAACGCTATATCGGCTTCGGCGGTTCCGGCAGAAATACCGCTATCGTCCGCGCAAACCAAAGGACGAAAGAAAACCTTCCTTTATATGCCGAGGGACTTAAACTGTGGCCGAAGCTCACGCATGAACTTGATTTCAATCTAATGTTCTTTAATTGCGGGAACCTCAACTTGGCCCATAGCGAAGCGGCCCTGGGTTCCCTGCGTCTTCTTGTTGCTTCTGCGCAGTTTCATGGGATCAAAAGCGAGCTCTTGGATGCAAAGCAATGTAACGAGCTTGTCCCCATATTAGATATCTCAGACCGCCTTACTTACCCGATAGTGGGTGGCATGTATCACCCGCCAGGCGGAACCCTTCGTCACGATGCCGTGGTTTGGGGTCTGGCAAAAGGTGCGTCAAGTTTGGGAGTGCATATCCACCAGGAGACAGAGGTCAGGGGAATCCATGTTGAAAAGGGAAAAGTGGTGTCCGTGGAAACCGACAAAGGAACCATCCATACAGCACGTGTTTTAAATGCCGCCGGCGGCTATTCGACACTTATTTCCGCCATGGTGGGAATCCGTCTTCCCATCCATGTCCTGACCATTCAGGCCATGGTCACCCAACCCCTCAAACCGATCCTGCATCACGTGGTTTCATCCGGGGCCTACCATTGTTATGCCAATCAGACGCTGAAGGGCGAAATTGCTACGGGTGCTCATATGGATCCGTGGCCCAACTATACGACCCAGGTTTCCGCAAGGTATATCAAGAATCAGGCGGAGGCCCTTACGGAGCTCATGCCCGTTTTAAAGGGGGTTAAGTTCATGCGTTCATGGGCGGGCCTGGCGGATATGACCCCGGACATGGCGCCGTTGATCGACGGAAATGACCATATCAAAGGGTATTATATGGATTGTGGATGGGGATATTTCGGCTTCAAATCAGGGGCCGTAACCGGTCGTTATATGGCTGAATTCATCTCCTCCGGACGCTGTCCGGATATCTTCAAACCTTTTACCCTCAGGCGGTATGAAGACCACCGCCTCATGGGGGAGATTGCCAGTCCCGTAAACTACGGTCCATGGGATTAGGAGGTACCGCAATGTCCATGACGATAACCTGTCCCATTTGTGGTAAAAGAAACGGATACGAATTCCGTTTTGGCGGAGAAGAAAGGGGGGGGCGACCCAATGAAGAGGGGCTCACCCACGAACAATGGTGTGATTATGTCCATATGAGAGCCAATGTCGGAGGTATTCAGGAGGAATGGTGGTATCACAGGGACGGATGCGGTTCCTGGTTCAAGATACGGCGTAACACGCTGACAAATTCCGAGGTTTGTCATCCTGAGAAAACATGAAAGAGCGGCTACATAACCTGTCGACTCTGCGAGTGAATCCTTCTGTAAAGATCCCATTTACCTACAGGTCGAAACGCTGCAGTGGAATCGCCGGCGACAGCATAGCAACTGCCCTTTACGCGAACGGGATTCGTATCTTTTCAAGAAGTCTCAAGTATCATCGCCCTAGAGGCCTTTACAGTCTTAATGGCGAATGCAGTAACTGTTTGATGGAGGTTGACGGCATTCCCAACATACGGGCGGAGACGACACCCTTGAAAGCAGGCATGAGTGTTAAACCCCAAAACGTCGTGGGGTCCCCGGAACGCGACCTGATGTCCTTTATCGACAAACTTGACCGCCTGATGCCTGCAGGCTTTTACTATCACTATTTCCACCGGCCTTACAGGTTATGGCCCTTTTTTCAGAACCGGCTTAGAAAGGCCGCTGGACTAGGCACAATAAAGCCCTCTTTTCGCATGAAGGGCGTCTTTGATGAAATATATCCCAATGCCGACGTATGTGTTGTCGGCGCAGGGCCGGCCGGTATTCATGCCGCCCTGGCAGCGGCGGACAAGGGGCTGCGTGTCATTGTTTTGGAGGCACGTCCCTGGGCAGGCGGTTTTTATGATTATCGTACTTCAGACTCTTCGTCCGGCGTTCCCCTTTACAAAAGGTCAAGAGAGCTTGCCGGGAGGCTGGAAAGACACGAGAATATTCGATTTTTCCCCTATACATTCATGGTGGGATTTTACAGCGATAATCTCATTACAGCCTTTCAGGTGGGCGGGGAAGAGGATTATTTTGATGAGCGATACATCGAGATCCGTGTGAAGAGTGTTGTGGTGGCGACCGGCTGCATTGAGCGTCCCCTTATTTTTGATCATAATGAACGCCCCGGTATCATGCAGGTCAGCTGCGCACACAGGCTGGCCCGGACATACGGCCTGCTTTCAGGGAAACGCGCGGTTTTCAGCATCGGAGACAACCTGGGGCTCGAAGCGGCCATTGATCTTTCGGATCTGGGTCTTGAGATAGCGTGTGTCGCAGATGTCCGGTCCGATGGCCAGACTCCCCACCTAGTCGCGGGGCTTAAAAGGAGGGCCATTCCCCTGCTTAGAGGTTGGGTTGCTTCAAAGGCCCACGGAAGCAGGACCCTGAGAAAGACCACAATCTGCACCGTTGACGGAATGATCAGTAAGGATTTCCGGTGCGATGTGCTGGTTGCATCGGGTGGACTGACCCCGGCGGCGGGCCCGCTCCTTCTGGCCCAGGCCAAAATGGCTTATGATTTTTTCACCGGATTTTTCCTTCCGGAACAAATGCCGCCGAAAGTCCATGCTGCAGGACGGTTACTAGGCTTTCACGACAGCTTGTCCATTGAGGCATCCGGGCATCTGGCCGGCCTTTCTGCGGCGGTGGATTGCGGAATCTCCTCGGAGATCAACCTGAAAAAGGGCCGTGAAAAACTGAAACAACTGCCAGGGCCCGCCCGGGGGTCCAAGCTGGTTCAGGCCCCGGGTACGGGCAGAAAACGTTTTATCTGCTTTGACGAAGATGTAACTATCAAAAATATCTATCAGGCCTGCGACATGGGTTTTGACAGGGTAGAGCTAACCAAGCGATTTTCAACCGCCGGACTGGGACCGGGTCAGGGAGGCGTCCCCGGGCCCAACCTGCCTATGATTGTCGCACAGTACCGGCAATACTACGGGGATACCAGCCCTGAGGTCCTACCGACAACGATACGCCCGCCCCTGGTTCCGGTCTATTTGTCGACCTATGCGGCAGGCAATCATGACATGTTTAAGAGGACGCCGGTGCACGAAAGGATGGAAAGAACCCCCGGCGCTGTTTTTCGCAGGGCAGGGGCCTGGAAACGGGTGAGGTATTTTTCCGATGATTTCACGTGCCGCCATGAAATTGAAAATGTCCGAAATAATGTGGGAATAATCGATGTGAGCACTCTGGGGAAGTTCCGTATCTTCGGGCCGGACGCGCTTAAGGCCCTGCAGAGGGTTTATGTGGGGGATATGTCAAAAATCCTCAAAGGAAAAATTAAATATTCCGCCATGTGCAATGAGGACGGCTGCCTCATGGATGACGGCGTGGTCGTTAAAAGGAGTGACGATGACTATTACTTCACCTCATCATCGAACCGGGCCGATGTCACGGTGGAGTGGGTTCGGTATCACACCCGGCATGAGGACTGGAATTTCAGCATGGTCGATCTTACGGACGCCTTCGGCGCCGTTAATCTGGCTGGTCCGAAGGCCCGCCGCGTTCTTGAAAAACTGACTGATGTGGATGTATCCAATGAGGCCTTTCCCTATGCAGAATACCGGGAGTTCACCATAGGCCGCGCCATACCGGTCAGGGCCATGCGTCTGGGCTTTGTGGGAGAGCTCTCCTATGAATTGCATGTGCCGGCATCTTATATGCAAACCCTGTGGGCCTTGCTGCTTGAGGCAGGCAGGGACTGTGGAATTCAGCCCTTTGGGCTGGAGGCCCAGAATGTGCTGCGCCTGGAAAAGGGCCATGTGATTATCGGACAGGAAAGCGAGATAAGGACAACGGCGCATGACTTGGGGTTGGGCTTTTTGTGGCATCGCCAAAAGTTCCTTTACAAAACAGTGGGTGCGCCTGCACTGAAATTCACAGAACATCAGGACGGAAGGATGAAACTGGTTGGGTTCAGCATGGAGGATCCTGAAAGCCCGGCAAAAGACGGTGCCATTATCGTGGACGAGAGCATTCAGGGACATATCTGTACGTCACGTTACAGTTTTATCCTGGGAGAGGCCATCGGACTGGCCCTTTTGGCACCCGGCCTAGCGGAGACGGGAACAAGGCTCGAGATTTTTGAGGACAATATGGGCGATGAGCGGTTGTATGCCACCGTGGTTTCGACCCCCTTCTACGATCCGGAAGGGAAGCGAATGAGGATGTGAGGTGAGTCATTGGAAAGCATGAGACGGTTTTCTCCGGTGACCTTTAAACAGACACCGTGCCGGACCCAGGCGAGAAAAGGCTGGGAGGTAGTGCTTGAGTATGAGGATGAGGCTAATGGCCCCCATCTGATTGACCTCAGCCACATTGGAAAATGGGATGTCCAGGGCGAAAAGCTCTCAACCCTTCGGCCTGCTGGGATCGTTATCCCGGAAGATCCTGAGATCTGCATGCTTACGGAGAGTTTTTTTGTAAACCTTATAAAATGGAACTGGGCAACCATCTGGCATTTTTCTACAGACATGCCGGATTTTGCCGACCATTTCGCTTTCACCAATATTACCGAGGCCTATGCGCTATTTGCGCTGCTGGGTAAAGAGGTTTTTTCCATAATGGAAAAAGTCTCCGCACTGGATCTCCTTTCTGCGGAAGGAAACCCGCCTTTTTTAATATTGGGGCCGGTACTGCACATTCGAAGCCAGGTGGTTGTGCTGTCAAAAGAAGGTGAGCAATCCGCTGTACTGATTGCCTGTCCCCGAGGGTACGGCCAATCGATGGCCGAAGCCCTTCTTGACGCAGGGGAGGAATGGGAGCTGAGGCCGGGTGGTGAAGACCTATTTACCGGCATGGTCGCCCTGATGAACAAACAGGAGAGAAAGATATGAAAGTCGCTGTCTGTCAGACAAGTCCCCTTTTGCTCGATCTTGAATCCAACCTTCAGGACGTTATCGCAAAAATACGTCAGTGCAGGGATGAGGGAGCGGAACTGGTCGTTTTCCCTGAGCTGGCTCTGACCGGATATTTTGTCGGGCAGAGATATCACGAGGTCGCCCTTCGGCTGGATTCCCAAGAAATTCAAGGGCTCGCCTCAGCGACAAAGGGGACGGCAGCGGTCGTGGGTTTCATCGAGGAATCCCCTTCAATGAATTTCTATAACTCCGCCCTCGTGGCCCTGGACGGGGAACTTCTTTTTGCTTACAGGAAGCTCAATCTTCCCAACTACGGCGTCTTTGAGGAGAGAAAGCTTTTCTCAAGTGGAAAGCGGGTTCTGGTATTCAAGCTCAAAGACTATACCGTGTCGGTCTATATATGCAATGATCTCTGGCACCCCTCGCTGCCTTATCTGGGGGTATGCCAGAAGGCGGACATCTTCGTGAGTATCTATAATTCATCCCAGGGATCCATGGGGACCGAATTCTCCAATATCGAGAGCTGGGGCATCATCAACAAATTTTACTCGCGGATTTTCGGCGTTTACAATATTTGCGCCAACCGCGTTGGAGAGGAGATACTACAGGGAAGGCTTTACAACTCCGAGGAGGATTCAGATCCTTCGGGAGCGGGTACTGCTTTGCTTCCTCCCTGCCGGGAGGAGGAGAAATACAGGTTCTGGGGAGGAAGCGAGGTCATAAATCCCTTCGGCCAGGAGATCGCCAAAGCGGCACTTCATGAGCCGGACCTAATCTTCGCCGACATTGAAAGGGATCCGCTCCGTCGAAAGAAAATCCTCCTTCCCTACCTGCGAAACGACGACCCCTACTTCACCCATCGTGAACTTCAGCGTATTTTTTATGGTGGAAAATAAGCAGGCTAAACACGGAGGGGACCTTTCATCCGCAGTGAGATTGAAAACCTTAGCAAATGAAATCAGTGGGGTTGCGGTCGGGCCACAGCAACTTATTGATATCTAAGGATTAAGGTTCCAGAAATAGGTGCTTCCTGGCCCTATATCCTCTTTTTCGGCCCCCAGCGTTATAGCGAGCAGGTGAATGTGGTTTGAAGTGACCATATAGTTCAAGATCTGCAAATTATATCGCTTTCTGGCCTGATACAGCCATTGCAAATACCGATACCGATCCTTTGAGAATTTGAGGAGACCCCGGTCAAATGGTTTTCAA
>Ga0307425_1000456_pt1 | contig 25873 bp, 14 predicted proteins | sample SalMarWE160330MG_FD_202152 | JGI IMG/M metagenome (GOLD analysis project Ga0307425, IMG submission 202152) | Salt marsh sediment microbial communities from the Plum Island Ecosystem LTER, Massachusetts, United States - WE1603-30 | ecosystem: Environmental > Aquatic > Marine > Intertidal zone >...
GCGCGCGCGGTTGACCGAGTCGGAGCTCTTGGCGACGGTGCCGGTGATGATCGGCTTGACGAACGAGCCGCCGACGACGACCAGCGCCAGCGAGCACAGGACCGGCAGCTTGGTCGGGTACAGGCCGAGCATGGCGTAACCCGCCGAGAGCAGGGCAAAGGCGAGGACAAGCGCGCCCCGGAAGCCCATACGGTCGGCGGCGGCGCCGGTGAGGAACGGCAGGAAGTAGATCAAAGACGAGAACAGGGCGCCGATCCACCCGGCCTCGATGTCGGTGAACCCGACGATGCGCGACAGGAACACGGCCAGCGTGATGAAGGTGCCGTAGTACGCCGCCCGCTCGAACAGCTCGATCGAGTTCGCGATCCAAAAGGTGGCGGGGAACCGCCAGGTCGTGGTCTCGGTCATCAAAGGCCTCCGGCTCATCGGTTCTTGGCGCTGCGAGTTCCTCACTGTAGCAATTCGTGCAGCGAATTGCTGAGGAACAGAGGCGAGCGGGCTCCCGTACAATGCACTCATGAGACGAAGAACTCGGTGGATCGTGGCAATCCTGGTGGTCGTCGCTGCCGCTGTCGCCCTCCGGCTGACGGTCCTGGCGCCGCAGCCGATCGAGGTCAGAGTGGCAGCCGTGGAGCGCGGCGTTGTCGAGGACACGGTGTCCAACACGCGTGCCGGCACGGTCAAGGCTCGCCTGCGTGCCAAGCTGTCGCCGCAGATCGGCGGACTGGTCGTTCGCCTACCGCACCGCCAGGGAGAGAGGGTCGCCAAGGGGGATCTGCTGCTCGAGCTTGACTCGAGCGTGCAGCGAGCCCAGCTGGAGGTGGCGCGCCGTGAGGTGGTGACGGCGCACAGGCATGCCGAGGACGCCTGTCTCGCGGCGACGCTGGCCGAGAAGGAGCTGGTTCGCGCGGAGGGTCTGGACGCGAATGGGATCGCGAGCGCGCAGCAGCTCGACACGGCGCGGAGCCAGCGCGATCGAACCCGGGCGGCCTGCCAAGCGGCGCGAGCGGCGGTCGATCAGGCTGAAGCAACGGTTGCAGCGGTGCAGTCCCAGCTCGACCTGACACTGCTCCGGGCTCCTTTCGCGGGCGTGATCGCCGATGTCAGCACCGAGGTCGGAGAGTGGATCACCCCGTCGCCGCCGGGCGTTCCCATTCCGGCCGTGATCGACCTGCTGGATCCGTCCTCGCTCTATGTCAGCGCGCCGATCGACGAGGTCGACTCCGAGCGCGTGGCGGTCGGCCAGGAGGTAAGGCTGAGCGTCGACTCGCGTCCGGGCAAGCACTTCATGGGCCATGTCGTGCGCATCGCGCCCTACGTGGAGGACCTGCTGGAGCAAAACAGAACGGTGGAGCTCGAAGCCGAGCTCGACGATGCGGCGGCCGCCGTCGGGCTTCTGGCCGGAACCTCGGCGGATGTCGAGGTGATCCTCGACCGTCGGCGGGATGTCCTGCGGGTGCCGACGGCGGCGGTGGGCGAGGGTGGCACCGTGCTCGTGCTCGTGGATCGTCGCTTGGTCGAACGCACGATCAAGGGCGGCCTCAGCAATTGGGAGTTCACGGAGGTGCTGGGCGGTCTGGCGGCCGGCGATCAGGTTGTGACTCTGCGCGACTCGACGGCCGTGAAGCCCGGGGCCTACGCGGTGCCAGCGCACGATGATGCTTGAGCTTTCCGGCATTTGGCGGCGGTATGTCGTCGGCGACAGCGAGGTCAACGCGCTGCGCGACGTGTCGCTCGGGGTCGAGCGTGGGGAGCACCTGGCGGTGATGGGGCCCTCCGGCTCCGGCAAGTCGACCCTGCTGCACATCCTCGGTTGCCTCGACCGCCCGACCGCGGGACGCTACCTGTTCGACGGCCGCGAGGTGGGCTCCCTTCCAGATGACGAGCGATCGCGCCTGCGCCAGCACGAGATCGGGTTCGTCTTCCAGTTTTTCCACCTACTGTCGCGCCTGACCGCGCAGGGCAACGTCGAGCTGCCGATGCTGTTCGCCGGTGTGCCGCGCGACGAGCGGCGCCAACGCGCAGCGAAGGCGCTCGAGGCGGTCGGTCTGACGGACCGGGTCCACCATCGGCCCGACCAGCTGTCGGGAGGTCAGCGACAGCGGGTCGCGATCGCGCGGGCGGTCGTCATGGAGCCCAGCCTCCTGCTTGCCGATGAGCCCACCGGCAACCTCGACCGGGCGTCGGCGGTGGAGGTCATGGAGCTTCTCGAGGCGATGAACCGCGACGGCCAAACCCTGATCGTGGTCACCCATGACCCGGATGTGGCCGGGCGCGCCCGCCGGATGGTGCGGATGTCCGACGGTGTCTTTGTCGAGGAGAGCGGGTGAGCCCCTTCGAGCTGGTCCGGTTCGCATTCGGCGCCCTCCGGGGGCATCGGCTGCGGACCCTGCTCTCGGTGGCCGGCGTGGCGGTCGGCATCGCGGCCGTGGTCGCACTCACTGCTCTCGGTGAGGGGGCCCGGCGCTACGTGGTGCAGGAGTTCACCTCGCTGGGCTCGAACCTGCTCATTATCATGCCCGGGAAGGTCGAGACGACCGGCGCGATGCCGTTCGGCGGCGTCGCCCACGATCTCACGATCGAGGACGCGCAGGCGATCGCGCAGCGGGTTCCGGGCGTGGTCCGCACGGCCCCGCTGGCGGCCGGGACGGAGACGGTGCAGGCGGGCGACCGTGGGCGTTCGGTCCCGATCCTGGGCACGACGGCGGAGTACAGCCTGGTGCGACAGGTGACGGTGGCCGCCGGCCGGTTTCTGCCCGGTGGCCAGGCCCACCAGAGCGGCGCCGAGCTGGTGCTGGGCTCGAAGGCGGCCAGGGAGCTGTTCGGCGGCGTCAACCCGCTGGGGAGGGTCGTCCGCGTGGGACCCTACCGGTTCCGGGTTGTCGGCGTGCTGGCGCCCAAGGGGCGCTCGCTGGGCTTCGACTTCGACGATCTCGCCTTCGTGCCCGTGCGCACCGCGATGCGGATCTTCGACCGCAACTCGCTGTTCCGAGTTCTGGTCGAGGTGCGCTCGACGGACGCGCTCCCGGAGGCCAAGAAGAACGTCCTCCAGCTGCTGCGCGAGCGCCACCGGGCGGACGACGTGACCATCATTACCCAGGGCGCCGTGCTGTCCGCCTTCTCGTCGATCCTGGCGGTGCTGACGGCGGCTCTGGTGGCGATCGCCTCGGTGTCGCTCACGGTTGCCGGGATCGGGATCATGAACGTGATGCTGATCTCCGTGACCGAGCGCCGCGCCGAGATCGGCCTCCTGAAGGCGCTCGGCGCCAGGGACCGCCAGGTACTGGGAGCGTTTCTCACCGAAGCCGTCGTGTTGTCCTCGCTCGGCGGCCTGCTCGGGCTGGGCGCCGGAATGGTCGCGGTGCGGCTGTTCGTGGACATCTACCCGACCTTTCCGGCGTCGCCCCCCACCTGGGCGGTCGTGCTGTCGATCGCGGTGTCGGTGCTGGTGGGGGGCCTGTTCGGAGTGTGGCCCGCCCGGCGAGCCACACGCCTCGATCCGGTCACCGCGCTGACAGGGAGGTGAGATGTCGTTTCTTGACCTCCTCCGTTTCGTTGCCGGCGCTCTCAAGGGTCAGCGCCTGCGCTCCTTCCTCTCCGCCCTCGGGGTCGGGATCGGCGTCGCGGCGGTCATCCTGCTCACCTCGCTGGGAGAGGGAACCCGCGAGTACGTGGTGTCGCAGTTCACGCAGTTCGGCACCAACCTGATGGGGATCAACCCGGGCAAGGTGAAGACCATGGGGATGCCGGGCGTGTTCGGCGGCACCACCCACAAGCTGACCGTGGACGACGCCGAGGCGTTGCGGCGGGTGCCCGGGGTCGACAAGGTGGTGCCGGTGGCGATGGGGCAGGCGCGCGTCGAGGGCAACGGCAGGGGCCGTTCGGTCTACATCTACGGTGTCAACCACGAGGCGACCGCGGCGTGGAAGTTCACGATCGCCCAGGGTGCGTTCCTGCCGCCGATGGACCCGCATCGCAGCGGCGCCTTCGCGGTCTTTGGCCCGAAGCTGGCCCACGAGCTCTTCGGTGCTGCCTCGCCGCTCGGCCAGCGGGTGCGGATCGGCGGCTGGTCGTTCCGGGTGATCGGCGTCATGGAGCCGAAGGGGCAGCTGCTCGGCTTCGACCTCGACGATGCCGCCTACATCCCGGTCGGCTCGGCGATGGCAATGTTCAACTTCGACGAGCTCAACGAGATCGATGTCCTGGCGGTGAGCTCGGGGGCCGTGCACCCGGTGAAGGAGGGCATCCGGCGGCTGCTGATGGCGCGCCACCGCGGCGAAGACGACTTCACCATCACTACTCAGGACGAGATGCTGGCGACGTTCGGACGAGTGATCGGCATCATCACGGTGGCGGTCTCGGGGATTGGCGGTATCTCGCTGCTGGTCGGCGCGATGGGGATTCTGACCATCATGTGGATCTCGGTCCACGAACGCACCGCCGAGATCGGCGTTCTGCGTGCGCTCGGAGTGCGGCGCGCCGTCATCGAGCGCCTGTTCCTCCTCGAGTCGGTGGTCCTGGCGGTGGCCGGGGGTGTGCTCGGCCTTGCCGCCGGCTTCGGAATAGGCCTGGCGGTCCGCGTGCTGGCGCCCGGGCTGCCGGTCAGGACGCCTGCGGGCGCCGTAGCCGCTGCGGTCGTTATGAGCTTGGTGGTCGGCGTCGCCTCGGGCTGGGTGCCCGCCCGCCGCGCCGCTGCCTTGGACCCCATCGAGGCGCTGAGGGAGGAGTGATGTCCGGCAGGAACCGCCCTGAAGCGGAGGAGCGTGCCCCGCAGGTGCCAACTCAGGTTCTCTTCATCCACATTCCGAAGACTGCGGGGACGACGTTTACTGCGGTCCTCGACCGTCAGTTTGAGGCCGAGGAGATCTGTCCTGCCTACTACTGGCGTGAGTTGCTGCAGATTCCCCGGCGTGAGCTCCTCGGCTACAGTTTGATTCGGGGTCATTTTGACTACTCGGTCACCGAGCTGCTGCGAGATGTCCGGGTGATAACCATGCTGCGGGATCCGGTGGCCCGGACTCTGTCGCACTACCGATACATGGCCTCTCTCGATCACCATCCTCTGCGCGAGGTCTACGCGGCGCTTCCGCTCCCAGACGTGCTTGAGGACCCGGAGCTCAGCCGGAACATGGCGAACCTCCAAACGGCCCTGATCGGACGTGATTCCGATCTCGAGCAAATGCGTCGTCAGCTGGCGCAGGAGGCGCCACCGATCTATCCGTGGGAGAATCGGCCCGGCGCCCGGTCGCCTTCGTTGGCCAGGGCCAGGGAGAGGCTATCCAACGTCGCGTTCGTGGGCCTTCAGGAGCGGTTCGATGACTCTCTGATGCTCCTCGCCGATACGTTCGGCTGGTCGCCTCCTGAAGGTGTGGCCCGGCTCAATGCGACGCCGGAGGTTGAACAGGGTTCGCCCGTTTCCAGCGAGTGGATCGCTGCAGCTCGTCAGGCGAATCCTCTGGACATGGAACTGTACGAAATCGCCGCCGATCTCTTTGAGGAGCGATTCCTGGCGATGAAGAAGCGTGCAGCGATTGCCCTGGGACGTCAACCCACGACAGTAGGCCGGGCCGAGTTGTTACAGTACATCGGATCCCGGCGGAGACTGGGGGATGACTGAGAGGATGGCAGACGAAGGGTCCATGATGGCACGCGATTCCCAGCCGCTATCCCGGTCGAACGGCGAGCGGGGGACGGCACCGCCTGCCGAAGCTGCTCCACTCGACCGATGGAGGTGCACCGAGGACGGTCAGGAGTACGTGTTCCTCCCCCCCGGGCAGTTCTGGATGGGTGCCGACCCGATGGATCAGGCTGCCGACGAGAACGAGAGGCCAAGGCATCTGGTTCAGGTGGTGACAGGGTTTTGGTTGGCCCGGGTTCCGGTGACAGTAGCCGTCTACCGACGATACTGTGAGGCTACCGGGCGCCTCATGCCCAAGGCGACGGATTGCAATCCTGGCTGGCGGTTGGACGATCACCCGATCGTGAACTTGACCTGGGACGAGGCAGCGGCGTTTTGCCATTGGGCCGGGGTGCGGCTTCCCGCCGAGGCGGAATGGGAGTACGCAGCGCGTGGAGGTACGAACACCCGCTACTGGTGGGGGGACGAGATCGAGGACACCAAGCTCTGGTATAGGGCAAGCTCGGGCGGACGAGCACATCCGGTCGCTACCAAGCCGGCGAACCGGTGGGATATATGTGACGTCCTAGGATCCGTTTGGGAATGGTGCGCTGATTCCTGGCATGCGAACTACGTTGGTGCCCCTTCGACGGCGATTGTCTGGGAAGGATCGGAAGGGATGCATACGCTTCGCGGCGGATCCTCGCTCAACACTGCCAGGGGGGTCCGTGTCACCTACCGGGCCGGGTTCCCCGACGTCGTTGCCACGGCCTACTGTGGATTCCGGTGCGTGAGAGACCCGCGCTGACCACTGTCGGGGGCAGAATCCACTTATGGATCAGCGTGTGAACGGACGCACCCCAAACCAGCGAGCTATCACAGCAAGGGCGGTGAGACGTGAGGAGCGTTGGGATGGGAAGAGCCCACGAGGCGCCGCCCCCCAGGCGCTGTCAGCCTCTCCGCAGCGACTACCAATCGGTGGTACGCCGGGTACCAGGTGTCGGTGGGATGCGAGCACATCCACACGCCGCGCGACCCGCCGGAGCTCAATATCTGGCCCAACGGATACATCGGGGGCGCTCCGAGGAACGCCAAGGCAAGGTCCGGGACTCTGGGAAAGAGTGGAGCCTGCCCCATCCCACCTCAACTCGCCATGAACTCGTCCAGCCGAAACTGGCGGACGATCCTCTCGACGGCCTTGACCTCGGCCGGAGTCAGCGTGTTGCGCCACGCTGAGGTCGGGTCGTAGCCGGTCTGGGCATCGAAGCTGCCGGCCATGAAGGAGGGACGGCGGAGCTGGTCGAGGACCGGTGGCGTGACCGGGATCGCAGTTTTGCCCGCAAGGTCGATGAAGATGCCTTCCGGGTCCCGACAGAGGGCCTCGTACAGCACCATGTGCATCCGTTCAAACAGTCCGAGCTGCTGCGGGACGGTGTTCAGGATGCACCAGAAGATGGCTTTGGCCTCAATCGCGCCGAGCTCCCGTCCGGCCATTTCGACCACACCGGGGAGCGTGGAGAAGAATGGATCCCTCAGTCTCGGCGCACTGAGCAGCTTGTTGATCCACTTCGGCGAGATCTCCCAGCCCTCCTTCTTCATGGAGGCCACCACTGCGAGCGGGTTGCGGATGATGAACACAGGATGAACGTCGTAGGTTTCGAGGATCCACTCGATCATCAGGTTGGCGCGAATGAGTTTCACGACCTTGCGCTCGGCACCGGGGTTGTCGCGGATCGTCCAGTCGCTACGGATGCGGCCCTCGAGGAGCTCGGTGAAGGTGTCCTTCCAGGGGAAACTCTCGCCCTTCCTGAATAACAGAGGGTGTGGCTTCCAGTCCCGGCATTCGGGGACCATCTGGGAGTTCATGGGCTCGAAGACTAGCTCGAGACCGGCCGCCGCGATAGTCTGGGCCAGCCAGGTGGTCCCGCTCCGGCCAGCTCCGAAGACCAGGATGTTCTTGTCACGAGATTCATCTTGTCTCATGGGCTGGCCTGTTATCATTCCGACCTCGGATGGTGTTTCCAGCTCGCGTCGTCTCGAACGGCGGCAGACGATCCTATCACGGGCGTCTCGCTCGCGGCGCCTTCACAGAGCAGGGGACTCCCGCAGAGTTAGTGAAGAGAGGCCGAGGCGCCGGGAGGGGAGTGCGCCCGATACAACCGGGTCCGAGGCATTCTGGTTCTGGTGGAGAACGTCACGAGCCACCGGTTGGCGGGCCGACATGGAGTCCTCGGCCCAGCAGGTGTTGCGGGCAGCTCAGTTTTCCTGTCGGCTCGGAGCCGGTATGCTGTTCGCAATGAAGGGAACGCGCAATGTGGCTGCCCTGCTCGGAGCCGGACTGATCTTGGCTTGCGTCTGGTTGCCTTTCTTCCTCGGGGTCGTTCATGATCTGCCTATCGGCTCACATTCGTGGAAGCAGGGGGACTGCTACGCGGTAGCTCAGCGGTTCCTGGAGGATGACAACTGGGACATTCTGGACCCCAGGGGCCAGAACTTGACTCCGATTGACGGGAAGGTCAACGCAGAGCTCCCGCTCACAGCATACTTGGCTGCGGCCGGGGCTCGAATCGCGGGGAAGCAGCACCTTGCCGAGATCTACCGTGCTCTGACCCTTGTCTTGAGTTCACTGGCTCCTCTTGCTCTCTTCGCCTATGTTCGCAGCCGCACTGGGAGCTTCGTCGCGGGCCTCCTCCCGATGCTCTTTCTCGGCACTTGCCCAATCTTCGTTTATTACGCTTCCGGGTTTCACCCGGATTCGGCGGCGCTCGGGCTCCTGCTCATGGGCCTCGTTCTTGTTCTTCTCAGTGGGAGAGGCAGCAGACTACAGCCGAGGTTTTCACTGGGGGTAGCCGCGATGACTGTAGGCGGGTTGATGAAGATGTCAATGGCGCCGTATCTAGCGGTTCCAGCTGCTGTTGTCTACTTTCGCGCCCGAGAGGCGCGGCCTGGGGTCAAAACCACCACCCTCCTGAAGCTGATCCCCTCTGATGTCTACACATCTCTTGGTCTTTCCGCCGCTCTCCTGTTCGGTCAGGTCTTCTACCTGCGCATCCGAGCAATGGTGTATGGCCCGACGTTCTTTACGGCAGCGCCCCATCCATTCAAGTCATTCGAGCATCTGGGCCTGGTGGTGCGCCAGATGTGGGGTGTATGGCTGGGCGACCTGTTCACGGTACCCCAACTGGTTCTTCTGGGTCTGAGTGCCATGATGCTCGTCGTATGGGGATTTCTAGGGCGCCGAGTCGACGACCTCACAGTATCCTCGGGGGTCGTTGCGCTGGTGATGGCATCGCTGTTCGTGCTCTTCGGTCAGCAGTTCGCCTGGCATGACTACTATGCTATCGCCGCCTTCTATCCCATAGCCTCGCTGCTGGTCATCAGACTTACCCTCGAAATGTGGAACCTCGGGTCTTCCAGTGAGCTCAAGACTGCGCGGCCACTGATGGTCCTGGTGCTGGCCGGCCTGGCTCTGCCGATGATCGTTCCGCTGAACGGCAGGCTTGAGCAGCGCGTCACGCCTTGGTGGCGACGTCAAACGGAATGGCTGCGCAGCGCCAGGGCTGCACTGGATGCCTGCGGCGCACGCTGTGCTGGTCCCGTCGTCGTCCTCGGTGCGAAGTCCCCAAATCTGCCATTGGCCTATCTCGATCGGCGGGGGTACGTCCCGGATCCAGATGTGATTCTCTCGGGGGACCTTGCAAGCTACCTCGGCCAGCGCGGTGTCAGAACGGTGGTTGCCAAGGAGGACGCTTTCGGGGAGATGGAAGGTGCGGGGTGCTACCAGGAGTTTCGTGTTGTCTCGAAGACCTCTGAGTTTGCGGTGATCGTTCGCAAGCAGTAGGCTAACTTGTGGCACTCTCGGGTCGGGGCTTCATGCGTCCCTCTTCCGGGCACCAGGTCATGGTCTGCCGATATGCCTTTAGCACAGCATCGGTATTGCCGATGGCTTGAACCACTCCACGCTCCAGGAAGAGAGATCGTCCGCAAAGCAGCTCGATCGTGGATAGTCCGTGGGAGACGATTACGACGGTGGCACCGTGGCGCTGAAAGCTCTCGATGCGGTCGCTGCATTTTGCCTTGAACTCCTCGTCGCCCACGGACATGATCTCATCGAGAAGAAGAACATCCGGCTTGACGTCGGTGGCGATCGAGAACCCGAGGCGAGCACGCATCCCGGTCGAGTAGGTACGAACGGGGGCGTCGATGAACTCGCCCAGGCCGGCGAAATCGACGATCCGGTCGAACCTGGTCTGCATGTCTCGAACCGAGAAGCCCAGGGTTGCCCCACTGAGGAAGACATTCTCGCGGCCAGTCAGCTCGTCGTTGAAACCGGCGCCAAGACCTAGAAGCGGGGCGACGAGGCCGCGCACCACAACGCGTCCCGAGGTCGGCCGCAGTACTCGACCGATCACCTTGAGGAGCGTGGTCTTCCCCGCGCCATTGCGGCCGACGATGCCGAACACCTCGCCCGTATGAACCTCGAACGAGATGTCACGGAGAGCCCAGAAGTCGGAGAAAGCGAGGCTTCGCTTGAGACGCCGGATAGCGTATTCCTTGATTGAGCGGAGCTTCTCGTGGGGCACGCTGTACTTCAGCGAGACGTTGGTGAGACTGACACCCGGCCGGACCGGCGGTGAATCGCTCATCTCACGCCCTCAACGCGAAGTGATGCGACTGCCTTGAGAACACCCACCAGCCCGCGAGCACGATGCCGAGGGCCCAGGTCGCACAGACTGTGACGGAGTGTAGGGGCGGTAGTTGACCGAGGTAGATCGGGTCTCGCCAGCATCGGACCAGATGGTACATCGGGTTGAGCTTGGCCAGCCAGATGAACCTCTCGGGCAATATTTTCTCCGGGTACATTACCGGGGTCAAGTAGAACCAGATGCGAAGAACTACCCCATACATGTCCACGACGTCGGCGAAGAACACGGCCAGGCTCGACACGAGCAGCCCGAGTCCGAGCGAGAACAGTGCCAGCAGGAGCACTGAGCAGGGTACGAACAGCAGCGCCCAGGTGAACGGTTGCTTGAGAGCGATCATGATGAGCAGCAGCGGCGCGAGCGAGAGCACCAGGTTGACGAGACCGGTACCAATGGCTGACAGCGGGAAGACCGAGGCTGGAAGGTACACCTTGTTGAGCAAGGAGCTTCCCCACACCAGCGACGTCATCGACTGCGTAGTGCTTTGCTGGAAGAAGGTCCAGAAGAGCAGTCCGCTGAGGACGTACACCGGGTAGTGTGGGACCGAGTACCTGAACAGCGCGGAGAAGGCTATCGTCATCACCGTCATCATCAGGAGCGGGTTCAGTAGCGTCCAGGCAACACCCAGAAACGAGCGCTTGTAACGGGTCTTGATATTGGTCGTTACGAGCAGACGGAGCAGGTCGCGGTAGCGGAGAGTCTCATCGATCGCGTCTCGCATGGCACCGCGGCTGACGTCCGAATCGTACACCGGCAACTTGCGCCGAGCGCCAGCAGTTCGGCCCCCAGAGAGTCCAGAGGTCTCGTCGGTAGTGCTCGTGGGGAAGGATATTGGACCTCCCCGGGTGCGCCACTTGTCTCTGTAGCGGCGCCGGTTTTCTTCGAAGATGCGGGTGTACTCCTCAGGGGCCAGAGCGCCGAAGCTCGCCTGCTGCCAGTGATAGACGAAGGCATCCCGTCGATAGCGGAGATCGTAGCCGGCCAGTCGAACCCTACGGCTGAAGTCATCATCCTCGAACATCCCGACTTCGAACCGCTCGTCGAGCTCACCTATCTTCTCCCAGACCTCCCGCCTCACAGCCGCACAGTACAGGGCGAGCATGGGGATCGAGCGCTCCTCACCGTCGTGTCTCCACGTGTGGTCGGTCGCCCACTCGTGGAGGTATTCCGGACTGCCGAGGGGTGCATCGGCCCGGGCCTCGTTGGCGACGCCGTTGCTGGCTGGCCCCACGAGGCCGATCGCCGGATCCGCGACCAGCGCCGCCACCATTGTGGAGAGCCACCCACGGGTCACAACGGTGTCGTTGTTGAGGAAGCACAGGATGTCGCCCGTCGAGGCTCGGGAGGCCTGGTTGCAGGCGGCTGCAAACCCACGGTTATCGTCGTTGAAGAGAACCGTGAGGTTGTCACGTAGCCGGCGCTCCTCATCGAGCCACTCACGGGTACCGTCGGTAGAGGCGTTGTCGACAACCACGATTTCGTAGTTTGGGTACTCGGTCAGCCACTCAACGCTGTCGAGGCAGAGCCGTGTGTAGGCGAGGTTGTTGTAGGTGACGATCGAGATTGACACGAGTGGGTAGAGGTCACAGAAGGCACGTTCGAGGGTGTCCACCCTCGCCTTCCAGGTGTTGGCGCGCGCAAAGTCCCGCCGTCTTTCCAGACTGGCTTCCGACGCTGGGTTGCGGAGTGATTCCTCGATCGCGGAGAGGAACTCGTCAGTTCCCTCCGCGAGGTGCAGCAGAGGCACGTGAGCCTCGAGCTCGGGCAGAGGAGTCGCCACAACCTCGAGCCCGAGGGCCATCATCTCGTAGAGCTTGACCGGATCGGTGGCCGCGGTCAGCGGCGTGCGCCGAAACGGAATGATGCCGACGTCGAATGCGGCCGCGAGAGCTGGTATCTCGGCGTACGGGCGCTCGCCCAGCAGGTGCACGTTCTCGAGCTGCTCGAGACGCGAGGTGTCCGCCCCGTACGTCGAGCCGACGAGAACGAACGACCAGCCTGGACGGGCCAGCGCGAGGTCCTCGACGAGGTGGATGTCAAACCACTCGGCAATGGCACCAAAGTACCCGATGATTGGGCGCGGAGTGCGCGAGAGAACCGAGGAGGGCACCGCATCGGCCCAGTGTTCCCACTCACACGCGTTGGGGAGGTGCACAACCTTGGTAGGCCGCACATCTCCGAAGCGTCCCAGAGCTTCGGAGGTCACCGTTACCAGATCGGCTTCGGCGAGAAGCCACTTCTCCTCCTGAGCCGTCTCGCGATGGCCGGCCGGGAAAGCCTGGTGGAGGTCCATGCGATCGTAGACGATCGGCCAGCCGTATGCCCGATGAAGAACGTGGGCCAGCGGCCGCCAGAACGGCGAGTGGCAGAGCACGATGGCCTCTCGCACATGCTCTCTGCGCCGCAGCTGGTCCATGGCATGAGCCATCAGCCGGACGTCCTCCCGCTCCAGCCGCTCCGAAGTCGGATCGATGGGCCTGTCGCTGGGAAGCGTGAACGTCCTGACCCCCTCTGCCACGGGCTCGGAGTCGACGGTGGCGCTTGGAGCGCCGATGCCGAACCTGAGGCTGCCGTAGTAGACGTTCCAGCCTCGCGAGGCGAGGCGCGTCAGAATCTGCTGTGGCCGCTGGTGGCGGAACGTCCACTCGATTAACGGCAAGCAGATAACCGCGGGCCGCGCCGGGCGATTGATCGCAGGCGGCACGAGTTTCGAAACGTCCGGCGTGGGTCGTTGCTTTCCTGAGTCGCGCTGCAGAAGGCCGAGACGGCGTAGCAACCGTACAAGTTCCAAGCGAGCGCGGTATGGAAGCAGTTTGGTTGCCGCTTGACGCACGGCGTGGACGGGGTGAGCCACGCGCTGGCGCCAGACGTCCAGGGTTAGCTGGAGGCGCTGCAAGCGCTGCGCTGAGCGCCACTGGCGGGAGGCGTAGATCCTCTGAAGCTCTGCCTCGGCGAGATCGGCTCTCCGCTCGAGGTTCGGACGGCGCTCGTCCGGGGGTCCCTCGTTGGGTCGAGCGGAGTTAGGCCCTGCTGGATCGATGTCTCGACTGCCTGCCATAGCGCGTAGATTCTACAGCATCGGAGTCCCGTGGAGTCTGTTCGATCCGACGTGTCCACTCGCCTTCCGTTGCGACCGGCGGGACACCGACTGCGGTCGTGCACTTCGCCTCACAGTGTCCTGGACGTACCTTCAAGTGTGCCGCGACACCCCGACTCCCTGAACCAAGCCGTTGAGATTCCTGTGCGGGAAGGGTGGGAGCCTGGCTCGAAGGGCCCTTCCCGGGCGCGCTTCCCACGGCGACCTGTCCCGAGTATCGTGGGCGCCATGGCGAGGAGGGTCCTCTGGTTCCCCTGGGCTGCAGCTGTTCTGGCGCTGGCCGTTCTATGGGGGCCGGTGTTCATCTCCGTGGTGCATGACCTTCCGTTTGGCTACCACTCGTGGAAGGAAGGGGACTGCCTGGCTCTCGCGCAGCGATATGTGGAGGACGGAAACTGGAACATACTCAATCCCCGGGCGCAGAGCCTGGTCCCGGTCGAGGGAAGAGTCAGCGCAGAGCTGCCCTTAGTGCCCTACCTGGCTGCAGTTGGGGCTCGCCTGCTGGGGAAGGGACGGTTGGTCGAGCTCTTCCGGACTCTTGCGGTCCTGTTTACCGCACTAGGTCCCCTGGCCTTGTTCTGGTTTGTCTGGTCCAGGACCAGCTCCGTGGTCCTGGCATTGATTCCCTTGGTCTTCCTGGCGTCATGTCCTGTGCTGTTCTACTACGCCACGGGCTTTGTGCCAGATGCTCCTGCCTTTGGCATCTTCTGTGTCGGCCTCGTCCTCGTGCTCAGGGCTGCCTCGGACGATGGGTTGCGAGGAGTCGTTACTGGGATCGCTCTGATGGCGGTGGCAAGCCTGCTGAAGATGACATTCGCGCCGTATCTGGCCATTCCGGCACTGGTTCTCCTGCGCCGCCGAGGGCTTGTGCCGGGGCGGGTCGAGAGCTCCTCCGAACGGCCAAGACTCCGTGCAGCACCGGTCATCGTCCTGGGAGCTGCAGGAGCAGCCGTGGTCGCGCAGTTCCTGTACCTCAAGTTCCGGTTCTGGCTTTATGCTCCGACCTACTTCAATGCGGCGACGGTTCCGTTCAGGTCGGTGGCGCACCTTCAGCAGGTCGCCGTCGCAATGGCTCACGCTTGGCTCAGTTATCTTCTGACGCCGATCCAAGTCGCCCTGGTGGCCGGAGCCCTGATAGTGGCTGGGATTCGGGTGGTCCGGAGGGCGCCGGCTGACGAGCTTACTGAGGCCATGATGGTAGCTGTTCCGATCATGATGGCGTTGACTTTCCTTTTTGGAGGACAGTTGGCCTGGCACGACTACTACGCTATTGCCATTGTCTACCCGCTGGTGACGCTACTCATCCTCCGGCTGGCCACGAGCCTCAACGAACTCCGGATGTCTCTACGGGGTCCCCTTCCGGCAGGGCTTCTGATGGTGGGGATCGCGGCTGTGGCGACGGCAGTGGGGGTCCAGGGGAACTCGCTGGTCCGGAAAAGGGAATCACCCTGGTGGCGCGGCCAACTCTCATGGCTCAAGGAGGCGGCCCGATCGTTGGATCGTTGTGGGGAGATGTGCCGAGGGCCGGTGGCGGTGCTCGGCTCGGAGCCGCCGAACCTTGCCCTCACATACCTCGATCGTCCTGGTATCGTGATCGGGCTCGACCTGAACGGTGGTCTCCATGTTCCCAGGCTGAGCCGAGTCCGGACGCTCGCGATGTACATGAGCCAGCGTGGGTTGCGCGTCCTGGTTGTAAGCCGGGCCGTAGGCTCCAGGCTGCCGCAGGAAGCGTTGCACCGTTGGTTCCGACCGGTTGCAGAAGCGTCTGAGGTCATCGTCCTGACGGTTCGCGGCAAGGGTCCGTCGGTTCGGCGAGTCCGGCCTCGCGATAGACTACTGTCCGAGTTGAAAAGCCCGGACGGGGGCATGCCTGGTGCCTGTCAAAACGAGCCCCGGTGCTCCGGTGGCGACACGAGGCTTGCCGCCGGCAAGCGGCTGTCCGGGCCTCGGGGGGCGTGATTATGCCGGTGTGCATCCTTGGCAGCAGCCGTTCTGGGACCTCTTTGGTAACGCGCGCGCTCAACGTGTGTGGGCTCTACCTGGGACCGGCCGAGGACCTGGCGGGTGCTCACGAGCACTCGAACCCGGCCGGATACTGGGAGAATCTGCCAATCCAGAGGTTCAACGAAGAGCTGCTCCAGTATCTTGGCGGTTCCTGGTCCGTGGTACCTGACGTGGCGCCCGGATGGGCGAGCCGGGCGGATCTCGAGTCCTTTCGGGTCCGGGCGAGGGCTCTCGTAGCCAGGCTTGCTGAGCGGGCACCTTGGGGGTGGAAGGATCCCCGCAACAGTCTGACCCTCTCGCTGTGGCAGGAGATTCTCCCGGAGCTCAAGGTCGTCGTCTGTGTGCGAAACCCGGTCGAGGCCGCCTCGTCGATCCGTAAGGCTGTCCTGCGGAGTGGTGTCGATGCCCCAGTGGCTCAACTCTCGTATGGGCTGGAGCTATGGGGGAGGTACCAGGAGCGGATCCGTCGCGACGTGCAGCCCGGCCGATACGTCGTTACCCACTATGAAAGCTGGTTCAGCGACCCGCGCGCGGAGTTGGCGCGGGTCGCTTCCTGGGTGGGTCTGCGACCCCGGCCCGAGGAGGTCGACGAAGCAGTGGCTGGAATCGACCCGGCCCTTCGCCGCAACATCGCAGACAGGAAGACCTCGGGCACCGACCTTTCCCCGGCTCTCCGCAGTCTCTACGATGTTATGTGTGGAGAGGCGGGGGAGGTATTCCAAGCGGCGCGTCGCAGCGCCTGACGACCCACCATCCTCTGTTACACTCTGCGACGAAGAAAGCGAAAGCTGCGCCCGCCCGAGACTCGGTGCCGCTGGTACAGGGCCAGGGGGGCTATGAATCAGTATGGGGAACCAGTCCAGGACCATCCTGCTCATCGGTTATTACGGTGCCGGGAACCTCGGTGACGAGGCGGTGCTAACAGCGATCCTCCGGGAGCTTCGGGCGCTGGCCGGGGGACGACTCCAGTTTGTTGTCCCGGGGGAAAACCCCGAGGAGTTGATCTCTCGCTATGGCGTGAGGTCCTTTTCGATGTGGGATGGCCCTCAGCTCGTGGCAACACTCAGGGAGGTGGACGGTGTCCTCGTGGGCGGCGGCGGATTGCTTCACGACTACTCGTTCCACGACCCGCTCCTCATGTTCTCCGGCAGGCACTGGGGTCTGCCGTACTACTGCGGGGTTCCGTGGCTGGCGGCCGAGCTCGGCCTCCCGGTCATGCTGTATGCAGTGGGTGTCGGCCCGCTGTCCTACCCGCACAGCCGCGAAATGGTGCGTGATCTGGTAAGCGCTGCCAGTGCGATCACGGTTCGCGATGAGCTCTCCCTGCGTGAGCTCACCGCGTTGGCAACACCGACCGGTGATGCCCGGGTCACCGCTGACCCGGCGTGGGGCCTGACGCCGACCGCCGGAGATCCAGAGGGTGACGGCGTCCTGAGCGGGGACGGGTGGCTAGCCGTAGTGGCGAGGAACTGGCCGTTCGGCGAGGCGCAGGAACGGTGGGAGAAGGAGTTGGCGGAAGGGCTGGCCGTTGCGGCTCGCAGCCGTGGCCTGCGGCTAGCGTTTGTGCCGTTCCAGAGGAGCAGCTTTTCCGCCCAGGATGATCTGACGCTGGCGGAGCGATTGGCTGAGAGAGTCTCCGGGGTGGAGAGCGTGGTACTCGCTGAACCGCGCACTCCAGAGGAGGTCGCGGCTGTCCTGGGAAGGTGCGAAGCGGTAGTGGCCATGCGGTACCATGCCATGCTGCTGGCTGCGTTGGCGAATACCCCTTCGGTCTGCGTCGCGTACGATCCCAAGATGAGCGCTCTGGCCGACGAGATGGCGCCGGTCGTAGAGTGCCTGGAACTCGAGGGTTTCTGTGCTGAGGCGCTGAGCTCGACCGTGCTTGCGGTCCTGGGCCGTGCGCGGGGGATCGGGCGGGAGATCCAACGGGTTGTCGAAACGCACCGAGATGCGGCAAGGTTGAATCCGTCCGTGGCTCTCGAGACGGTCATCGATGGTGAGAGAGGCGGGCCGTCAGAAGTCGGTCGACGAGTCGCTCATACGATGATGGCGGCGGGAGAGCTGAGGCGGCGACGGATGGCGGCGGGCGCTCCGGATCCGGAGTCTCTGGCGCCGCCAGCAGAGCCACCGCGTATGGAGGTGGTCAGCGGTCCCCAGCTGCGGATCCTCGCCCCGGCGTTCTTCGATTTCGAGGGGAAGGTCATGCACGCTGGTGGCGCGGAACGGTATCTCATTGAGCTGGTCCACTTAGCGAATGGGATGGATTTCGAGGTAGAGGTCTTGCAGGCGGCGGGAGATGCCGACTGGGAGCGGTCGTGGGGGGACGGACTCACGGTTCGGGGGATTGCCACGGGACGTCACCCTGACCGGCTTGCCACGGTCTTGGAGGAGCGGTGCGTTAGAGCGATGCCGTTGACGGTGTTCCTCTCCTTCGACATGGCGGCGAGGGTTCGGTATCTCAACACTATCGGGATCAGCCACGGAGTGTTCTGGGACAATCCCATCTACCACGGCGAAGGCGGTGTGGATCCCGCGGTTCGAGACAAGGTCATGGCAGCGGCGCGCAACCTCGATACCATTGTGTCGGTAGATGCCAATACGATCAACTGGTTCCGAGCCGCCGATGTGGCGCTTGCGGAACGGTGCGTTCACATCCCGAACTTCGTGGATCTGAAACGGTTTCGCCCCCCGGCTGAAGGCCGTGATGGTCGCAACAGGGTGGAGGTTCTGTTCCCGCGGAGGTTGAGCGCCGTACGGGGGTTCTGGCTCTTTGCTGAGGTTCTACCGCACCTTCTCGATGGGTTTCCGCAAGTCCATGTCCGTCTTCTCGGCCGGGCCACGGAAGGCTGGGAGCAACGGGCGGTAGAACAGGCTCTCGCGCGGCTCCTGGAGCGTCATCCCAACCGGCTGACATGGGATGTGCTGGAGCCCGGCGGCATGCCGGAGGCGTACGCGCATGCCGACGTCGTTGTCATTCCAACGCTGGCCTCAGAAGGCACCTCGCTGTCGTGCCTGGAGGCGCAAGCTTGTGGCTGTACCGTCGTCGCCACGGCAGTGGGTGGGCTTGCCGAGCTGGTGATTGACGGTTTCAACGCTATTCTGACCCCCCCCGAACCGGGTGCGTTGCTCAGTGCCCTGGAACGTGTCGCGGGCGACGCGGAGCTTCGCCGCCGACTCGGGCGAAACGCCGTCCTGACTGCGCGCGGACACTCGCTCGACCGGTGGCGTTCGCAGTGGCAGTCGGTGCTCCGGGCCCACCGTATGGCCCCAGAGAGTGCCGGGCACGTGCGGTCGGACGCGGGGGTGGGGGGGCGAGACGAGGAGACAGAGGTGGAGAGAAGCAGGTCGCGAACCGAAACGAGAGAGCCGGATACTGTGGCGGAGCTTAGGGATCGCGAGGTCTGGCTTGTTCGTTTGCGTCGTCGTCTCGCCGAGGAGAGGGCCCGTACCCAGCTTCTGTTGGAACAGGTGCAACAGGAAGTGATCCAGAGGGAGCGGCTGGCAGCTGACGCCAGAGTCATGACGGTGAGTCAGGAGCTCCGGTCCGCTGAGGCGCGCGAACAGAAGCTTTCCGTGGACCTGCACGAGCTGCAAACCGAGCTCAAGGGGCAGGAGGTCGAAGCTGGTGAGCTGCGTGTCCAGCTCCAGCAGCGGGAGGCCGAGCTGGCAGAGGTCCGGTCCGCGATCTCCGCGCTGGAAGCTGAAAGGGCACGTCTGAACGAGGCCAACGTCGCCCTGGCCTGGAAGGCGCGAGGGATCTTCGGCCGTGCGCTGGACCGAGCGTTCAAGCCCCGTCCGGAAGGGAGAATCACCTATTTCCTTCGCGCCATGTACTACGGTGTCGCCAGGGCAGCCATGAGAGTCTTGGGGCGGCGCCGTGGACCGACAGAAGGTCCTCTGCTCAACCCGTACAAGTACGCGTTTCTACGGTATCAAAGGGAACGGGAACGTGAATGTGGGATGGCGCTGCCATCCCTGGAGAGCGGGGGAGAGCCAGGTCTGGTATCAGTAGTGCTCCCGGTGTTCAACGGTGCCCGGCTCGTGGAAGAGGCGATCGACAGTGTTCTCTCGCAAACTTGGGAACGGCTCGAGCTGATAGTCGTCGATGATGGCTCCACCGACGGTACCGACGCAATCTTGGACCGGATCGCCGCTCGTGACGAGCGGGTGCTGGTTCTTCACCAGGAGAACCAGCAGTTGCCGCGGGCGCTATCCAACGGCTTTCGCGTTGCCAGAGGGGAGTTTCTGAGCTGGACCAGCGACGACAATCGGTTCAAGGCCCAGTTTCTGGAGCGAATGGTGGACTGTCTTCGCCGGCACCCGGAATGGGACATGGCGTTTGCCAATGAGGATATTATTGGCGAAGACGGCGGCTTCCTCCACGGATCGGAGTGGTTCTCCGGCTACCAGGTACCATCCGGCAGTCCGCACATTCACCTCCCGTTCGACGTTTCCGAGCTCAACACCTACCCCAACAACTCGGTGGGGGCCGCATTCCTCTACCGCAGACGAGTGCGTGACCTCATCGGTGACTACGGCCCAAACCGGTTTTCGGTGGAGGATTACGACTACTGGATGCTGATCAACGAGCTGCTGACTCTGCGGCATACGGATTTTGACGATCCGCTTTATGACTATCGCTTCCACGATGCGTCGCTGACCGCCAGGGACAGCGAGCTGAGAATCCTCGAGCGTCGGCAAGAGCTCATGGTATTCGACGATTTCCGCCGTGATTTCAACCTCACCCCGTTGACGTGGGTATTCCTGGACGAGGATATCCCTGAGGAGGGAAGGCGGCAGTTGGGGTGTTTACGCCAGTTGGCCATCGAAGCTGGTCACGTCGTGGGTCTTCCCGACTCGACTCCCCTGTCGATGCTTCCGAGCCTTTGGTACCCGACGGTAGCCATTGGGTGGGTGGACGGTTCCCGTCGTCCGTCGTCACCACCGCAACTGCCGAGATGGGGTCTCACTGTCCTCTTGGGACAGGGCAGGCACGCCGTGACCAAGGCAGCAGAGCTGGGCTGGGACGTTCAGATTGTCGTTGACGGTGCGGACCAGACCGTCGGTGTAGAACCTTCGACCGGCGGGCCTGTTTTCAAAGCCAACCTGAAAGACGCATTCAAGGCCATTGACATTCTGGCCCGGGGTCGCAACACCCGCGCCATTGAGGACGCCGGGTTTAGCGAACCGCCATACGAGATAGAGGCCACCGTCGTCGTCTGCACCTACCGGAGGTCGGAGATCCTGGAGCGATGCCTCCGCGCCGTCGCCTCTCAGTCTGTAGCCCACGACCGGTATGAGGTCTTGGTGGTGAACAACGATCCGACCGAGCCACTGGATGAGCTCCTTTCGGCCCTCCGCGACGAGTTGTTCTCGGTTCGCCCCGACCGTCTCAGATCAATCGTTTGCCCGATCAGAGGGCTTTCCTTCGCCCGCAATGCTGCGATCGCGGAGGCCCGGGGGAAAATCCTCTGCTTCCTGGACGACGACGCGGTGGCCGAGTCCGACTGGCTGGAGTGTACCCTGGAGACGTTCGCCGAAGATCCGCAGATCGGGGTTGTCGGCGGCAGAATCCTGCTGCACCCACCTGATCCGGCGCCCGACTGGCTACATCCTGACTTGTGGAGCTATTGGAGTCATTTTGCCCCAAGCGGGGAAGGGCCCGAAGAGGTAAGAGAGTGGTGGCAGTTCCCGTGGGGCGCGAACTGGTCAGCGCGCCGATCAGTGTTGCTCAAGATCGGCGGGTTTCGTCATCGCTACGGACGGAAGGGCGCCGATTTCGGTGGGGGGGAGGAAATCGTGGCTGCGACCCTGGCTCACAGGATAGGGGCCAAGATCGTGGTCCAGCCGGCGTCGACGGTCCACCATCACGTGGATGTTGCCCGTTTTACGCGACGCGATCTCCGTCAGACGATCCGCAAGAGCACCGTCGTCAACTACGCACTCCAGAGGGACCTCTACGTGCCACGCTGGATGAGTCCACTCCGAGTCGTCGAGAGTGCATTGGGCCGACTGTGGCGGATTCTGGGTGTCCCGCGGAGAGGCCGGGAGGGACGCCTCGTGGCGTTGTACGGCCTGAGGGCCGACATCAGCCTGCTGCGGCTCATAGCCAGCGAGTACCTGGATCGTCTTCGGCTGACGGGTTGACTTCTTCGGCTGTCAGGCTCGGATCGATGGCTACCGCGACGCCAGGCGGATCTCCTCGGTGTCTCGCAGGATCTTCGCCATCCGCATGTCCCAGGTGTGATCCCGGAGTACGCGGGCGCGAGCAGCCGTCCCCATGGCGCGGCGCTGGGCATCGTTCTCGAGGAGGTTGAGCGCCGTGTCCGCGAGCCCTTCGGGGCCGTCGAATGTGGCGATCTCTACTTCCGGCGTGAAAAGACCGTGCAGACTGGTTTGCGCCTCAATCAGGGACGGTACTCCGCAGGCGGCAGCCAGCAGCGTCCTGGGTGTGATGCGGCACGTCTGGTGAAACGGGTTTCCAGGTTGCTCGACGCGAGCGAAGTCGATGGAGAGTCGAGCGGCGCCGAGCGCCTGGGAAAGCGCCGCCGGTGTGTCCAGCTCTCTCAGGGTCTGAAGGCGCCACTGGTGCTCGGCACGGTGGGCGTGAACCGTCAGGTTGCACCTACGTGCCAGCCTTGTAAGCGCATCTTCGCGGTATTCGCTCCATTTGCCGACGAAGATCACATCAATGGTCTTGTCCTTGCGGGTCGGCTGGAACAGGTCCGGATCGACGGCGTGGTCGCAGCGACGGACCGTGAGTCCACGAGACCGGTACCAGGGGAGGGTCTGTGGGTCCTGGGTGTAGAAGAGATCGAAGTCGGGGGCGATCTGTACCGAGGCCGAGATCCCGAGCGGATCTGAGAGGGCCATGCCGACAAAGACAGTGGAAGAAGGGAAGGCCTGTCGTGCTACCTCGGAGATCGTGAGAGCACCGCCGAGACAAACCACAACGTCCGGCTGGAACCTCTGAGCCGTCTCTATGACCGGCTCATTCGGGACCACGGCCGGCGCTACAGCCCCGGTCGGTATGAAACCGGGCAGCGTATACGGCTCGATCAGCGCGACGGTTGCGATACGGCGGAGAGCGGAGATCGGGGGGAGTAGGTTGTTGGCAAAAGGAGGCTGGGAGACGTTGGCGAAGACGGCGATCTTCGAATCGGAAGTGGCAGTCCGGCTCATGATGCCGAGTATACGGTGGAACAGGGAGCCGGGCCCGAGGGCCCGGCTCCGGTCATGCCGTTGCTGTTGACGGCAGGTTACTTGGTTGGTGCCATCGGCGTCTGGCACATCGGCAGGTTCCAGTTCTTGCTCACGAACACGGCCATCTGATTGCGGCCGGTACTGGCGTTCGGGCAGAAGCTGGTGGCCGTGCACCCTGCGGTGACGCCGCGGTTGTACAGATCCTCGATCCAGTTGACTGCGAACCCGCCCGGGCAGGCGACATCGTCAAAGATGCCGGTGCAGGCAGGCGGCGTGTAGTCGCTGCCGAGCTTCGCTTTGAGCAGGAACACGGCCATCTGCGACCGCGAGATCGCGCTGTTCGGGCAGTACAGGAGCGGGTCAGCGCTGCATCCTGCCGTCACACCGTCGTTGTACAGGGCCTCGATGTAGTTGGAGTTCGGTGTGGATTCGCACGGCACGTCGGCGAAGATCCCCGTGCACGGAGGCGGCGAGTAGTCCGGTCCGTGCATGGCGTTGATCATCCACCGCGCCATCACGCCACGGGTCATGACGTCGGTGGGACAGAAGTTCCCGCCGCCGCAGCCCGTGGTGATCCGAGCGCCGGCCACCGAGTGGATCCGTGCGTCGGCGAAGGCCCCTTCGGCCACGTCGCTGAACGCCTTGGTGAGGCACATCGTCATGTCGTTGACCTGGTATGGGGTGTCATGAATCATCATGACGGTCCCCTGCACGAGGCCCCAGTGTGGGGCGCCGTCGGCGATGAAGTGGGCGTTGATGGTCATCTCACCCGGCGTGCCATCGGTTGCCGCCGGCACCACGCCGCTGTCCGGGTCCATCTCCATCCAGGGCAGGCTGGCGCCGATGCACCCGCCGCTCTCTCCGGAGTCGACCTCGTAGACGTCGTGGTCGCCCTGGTTGGCCATCCAAAGGTGGCCGTTGCAGTCCATCTCGATCCCGGCGCCGAGGTAGTTGCCGAAGCCGGAGACCGTGAAGGTACCGACGACGTTGTAGTTGTCGTTGACGTCCATCACGGTGACCGTGTCGGTCGGCGAGTTCTCCTCGACGAACAGGTGACCGGTCATCGGGTTGAAGGCCAGACCCGAGATCGGGAGACCGACGTTCGCAACCTGCAGGACGTTGCCGGCCCGGTCGAAGCGGGTGACGGCGAGCGTGTTCCAACCGCCGACGAAGAAGGTGTCGGAGATCGGGTCGTAGGCCACACCGCGCTCGGAGGTCGACGCCCCCCAGCAGATCGAGTTGCCGGTTGAGGTGAGCGTCGCCGGATCCAGCTCGTGGATGCAGTTGTCGCCGCCGACGTTGACCTGCCAGAGCTTGTAGTTGATCGGATCGAAGGCCATGTCGCCGGCCCACGAGCCGACCCAGCTCGACAGATCGATGGTGTTGCCTGTGGCAGTGCCGTCGGTCTGGTACTCGTAGTCGGTGGTTGGCACGTACGGGTCCGCCAGCCAGACCTTGTTACCGAACTGGTCGAAGCCAACGCCCCAAGGCAGGGACAGGCCGGACGGCCACGTCTGGATGACGTCGCCGGCTGCCAGAGGCTGCGCCGGCTTGCGCTCCGGCACCGTCACCGACTTGGAGTTGCGGTCATTCAGGTGCTCGGGCGCCACCGTCGGCTTGGCGATCTTGTCCATCGGCAGGCTTGGCACCCAGCCGGCTGTCTCGAAGGCGATCATCTGGACGTTGGCGTCAAGGCCGCCGTGGTTGAGGACCGTCATCGGCTCGTCGGCGGTCAGGCCGGCGTTGAGCCGTACCTCCATGTGCGCCGGTGACATCTCCAGCCAGCCGGCATCCAGAGCGAAGTCGAGCGTGTTGGCCGCATCGGGCTGCGGGTTCATCTGCACCTGCTGTGTGCCGTAGTTGGAGGCAGAGGCGGTGAAGGTCCGCGTCGACGGGCCCTTCGGGCCGACGCCCGGCAGCTGCGCGAACAGGTAGTAGAACCCGTCGCCGATGTTCGGATCGTCCGGGGTTGCCATGGTGGTAGCGGTATCGCCGAGGTCGTCCATCACGGTCGCCCCGTTGATCCCCTCGGCGGTGTTGTTGTCGGTGACGTTGCCGACCATCATCGCGCCGGAGATCGGTGCGCATGCCTTTTGGCCCACGAACACGTCATCGACCTGGGCGTACCAGTTCCAGTCGTTGTTGGGATCGTAGTAGCGGAAGCGGACCATTGCGTTGGCGCTGCCGGCGAGGTAGGACGAGACGTCGAGCACGACATCCTCACCCGAGTCAGGGGTGCGGAAGCCGCCGTGGTCAGCCGTCCAGTCGAGGACGTTGTTCCATGTCGAGCCGCCATCGCCGGAGACGTCGATCATGAAGTGCTCGGAGGAGGACAGGTACTGGAAGTTGACTCGTGCGTCGAGCTCCACGGAAGCGTTCCCACTGAAGTCGAGCACCGGTGAGGTCAAGTAGGTGTCGTATGCTGCGAAGCCGAAGACATCGCTCGATGCTGAGGCAGCATTACCGGTGCCGGCCCAGTTTCCGGTCTCACCCGAGCCGGCGACGTTGGACCACACCAGGCCGGAGCCCATGTCGTCGGTCACCGTCCAGCCGGCGGGCGGGAACGAGCCGTCGAAGTTCTCGGTGACGCCGCCCGAAGCCAGCCCGTACCCTGGTGCGATGCAGTTCTGAGAGGCGTCCGGTGCGAACTGGAAGTTCTGGGTTTCGCCGGCCGGAGGCGGTGTCACGGTACGTGTCTCTGGCGTGTAGCCGGGGTAGAGCGGGGTGACGATGAAGTCGTACGGGGTAGAGTGCGGGAGGTCGACGGTGTAATAGCCGTTCTCCGGGTTGGTGAAGACGGTGGCCACGCTGGTGGAGTTGAACTGCACGTCGACCTTGGCGTACAGCGGCCAGTCGTGTCCGCCAGCGTCGGTCACGTAGCCGTCGACCGTGGCTGCGCCTACCGAATCCAGGGCGAAGTCCTGGATCACGGAGCCGCCGTCAGGAACCACCACGCCGGTGACCGTTTGCGGGTCGAACCCGAACGCCGAGGCCGTGACGTCGTAGGTGTTGGCCACGACGTTCATGGCGTAGGTGCCGTCGGCCTGGGTGTAGGTCGACAGCGCACCGACCTGAACCAGGGCGCCGGCAATCGGATCACCGGAGCCCGAGCTCGTCACCGTTCCCTCGATCGTGCCGAACCCGCTCGGGGTGCAGCCGGGCATCGAGAACGAGGCGACGTAGGTGTCCCAGATGAAGCTGCCGCCGGTGTTGACGTACTCGGCGGTGCCCCAGAAGCTGCAGCCGGCC
>Ga0307425_1000458_pt1 | contig 25764 bp, 24 predicted proteins | sample SalMarWE160330MG_FD_202152 | JGI IMG/M metagenome (GOLD analysis project Ga0307425, IMG submission 202152) | Salt marsh sediment microbial communities from the Plum Island Ecosystem LTER, Massachusetts, United States - WE1603-30 | ecosystem: Environmental > Aquatic > Marine > Intertidal zone >...
GCCGGGAGTTCCGATTAGATTGAACTTGCGCAAAGGCGACAATCCGTATGCCTGAGGGATCGGCGATGGGCGAGGAAAGCGGCACCGAAGTCTATTTCTATCATCTTGAGCGAAGAACGCTCGATGACGTGCTGCCGACATTGCTTGAGCTGTCGCTGAAACGCGGCTGGCGCGCCGCTGTCCAGGCCACGAGCGAGGAGAGGGTTGCAGCGCTCGATACGCTGCTATGGATCTATCGGGAAGAGAGCTTTCTTCCGCATGGGACGGCTCATGACGGCCGCGCCCCGTCGCAACCGATTTATCTGACCGTGGACGATGACAACCCCAACGCGGCGCAAGTGCGCTTCCTTGTCGATGGTGCCGTGCTCGCCGATCCCTCGCCCTATCTCAGAGTGGCCTATGTATTCGACGGCCGCGACCAGGACGCAGTGGCACAGGCGCGCCAAACCTGGCAGGACGCCAAAGCGCGGGGCGACGCCGTAAGCTATTGGCAACAGGACGCCAATGGCCGCTGGCAAGAAAAATCATGAGACAAATCGCGCCCGCCCGTCATTCGCCTTGTGGCTATCGTAAGTGACGGCTATAAGCCGCAGATTCGAGTAGAGGGACGCGATACTTATGGCCATTGAGCGCACGCTTTCGATTATCAAGCCCGACGCGACAGAGAGAAACATTACCGGGCAGATCATCGCGCGGCTCGAGGCTGCGGGCCTGCGGGTCATCGCGCAAAAGCGCGTGCGATGGAAGAAGAAGGACGCAAAGAAGTTCTACGAAGTCCACAAGGACCAGCCCTTCTTCCAGGGTCTGATCGAGTTTATGACCTCGGGGCCCATCGTGCTGCAGGTGCTTGAGGGCGAGAACGCGATTGCTCGGAACCGCGAAGTGATGGGTAAGACCAATCCGGCCGAGGCCGCGCCCGGCTCGATCCGCAAGGATTTCGGGAGAAGCCTGCAGCAAAATTCGGTGCATGGCTCTGACAGTGTCGCCTCGGCCAAGCGCGAGATCGCGCTTTGCTTCAAGAGAAGCGAAATCGTGGGCTAAGCCCCGCTTAGCTGCAGAGACCGGCGCGTTAGCTCAATGCGCGGATGCGGAAGGGAAGTCCGCCTTTCGGGCAGAGCGTCACGGTCGCATGGATCTTCGCCGGCACCGGACCCGCATATTCCGGCGTGAAGCGGCGGAGCAACTGCACCAAAGCAAGCGTGTTCTCGATCTGCGACAGCGCCCCGCCGATGCACGAACGCTTTCCGGCAGCAAAGGGAAGGTAGCTGTATTTGACGCGCTTCTTGGCGCGCTCGGGCGCGAAGCGTTCCGGATCGAAACTTTCCGGCTCGTCCCAATATTTCGGACTGTGATGCATGACATAGGCGAGGATCACCACCTTGTCGCCGGCCTTGATCTTGTGGCCTCCGATCTCGTCATCGGCGGCCGCAACCCTGATCAGAGCCCAAATCGGCGGGAATAGCCGCATGGTCTCCTGGATCACCATACGCGTGTAGGAGAGCTGTTGGATCTCGTTCCATTGCGGATCGCGCTCACCGCAGACGGCGCGCGCTTCCGCCCTGATGCGCTCAAGCGCCTCGGGGTGACGCGAGAGGAGATAGAGCGACCAGGCCAGAGTGAGCGCGGTGGTCTCGGTCCCGGCCCACAGATATTGCTTCATTTCATCGATCACCTGCTGGCGATCGAATTCGGGGAAGTTGGGATCGGCCTCGGCCGCCTCCAGCATCTTGAGCAAGGTCTTTTCGCGATGATCGATGACGTTCGCGCCGATCACGGTCTCCGGGATCTGACCCCACACCTCCATGGCCTTGGCGGCGTCTTCCCCTGTGATCTCTTCAAGCTCGCCGCGCACATTCTTGAGCCTGATCGATTTGTGATTCATCACGTTGGTATAGGTTTTGACTTGGCCGAACACGAAATGCGGGTTGAACGGCATCTCGCGGTCGAACAGCGCCTTGCACACCATTTCGGCCGCAAGGGTCCAGGTCTCTTCCACCATTTCGATGGTCTCGCCGGTCGAGGCGAAATTGGCCCAGCGCGCCATTTTGGAATCGATGGCCGACATCAAATAGGGGAAATAGTCCTCGAACATCTGAGGATGAAAGGCCGGCTGTTGCGGTGCGCGGATCTTTTGCCACAGCGCGCCGTCCACGGTGATCATGCTCCGGCCGAAGATCGGGCGCAGCCCGTCGAAATATTTGACGTAATTGTCGGCGTTCGTGACCAGCACGCGCTCGGCATGCGCCGGCTCCGACAACAGCATGATGCGCTGGTTCTTGAGGTTGATGGGAACCACGCCGCCATATTTGTCGCTCAGCGCCATGAGAACCTGCATAGGGTTCTCCTGGTTCAGGAGCGGCGTCAGCTTGAACCAGATGCTCTGCTCCTCGCCGAGCCCGTGCGACGGAGAATAGGCGACTGTCATATCCGCCATTGATGCCTTTGCTTGTGTCCCTGTCATTGGTTTAGGGGGCCATTGGCCTAACCCTGGCGCCCGCTACCTAGAAACGAAAAGCGGCCTTTGCAGGGAAAACAGACCCGATCTGCGTTGAATAGAGCCAGTCTCTAGCATCCGGCCGCTGGCAATGTCCATGAGCGGCACCGCGCATATTGTGGGTGCGACATGCCGCCCCGTCCAGGGCCCGATTCTACGACCGTTAACACGCTGGATCAAAGCCCTTCATCTAAAGGGGGCGAGAATAACGGCGTTTGTGGGGCCTTATCTTTGACCCGCGTCAAACCCGCCACAGTTTCGCCTTCGACTCGCACCGCACCCGAAGCGACCAAGCGAAGCGCGTGAGGGTAAAGACAGTGCTCGGCGGCCAGCACGCGGCCGGCGAGGCTGTCCTCGGTGTCGCCCGGCAGGACCGGAACGGCGGCCTGTGCGACGATTGGACCGGTATCCATCGCGGGCCGCACGAAATGCACGGTACAGCCGCTGATCTTGGCGCCTGCCTCAAGAACGCGCGCATGCGTGTTGAGGCCAGGGAAGGCGGGCAACAGGGAGGGATGGATATTGAGATGCCGGTTCCACCAGTCCTGCACGAACTTCTCTGAGTGAAGTCGCATGAAGCCGGCGTTGCATACAAGCTCGGCCTGCGCCTCCTTGAGCGCCTTGGTCACTGCCGCATCGAAAGTTTCGCGGGAGGCAAAATCCTTGTGATTGATCGTGCGCGTCGGGATGGCGGCGTCTTCGGCGTGCGCAAGGCCTTGCACGTCAGGCACGTTCGACACCACGAGCACAATCTCGGCGGGATAGGCTGGCGCCTTGCAGGCTTCGATCAACGCCTGCAAATTGCTGCCGCGGCCAGAGATGAGAACGCCGACGCGCGTTTTCGTCACGGCGTACCCTTCGCAAAGTTACCGGCATAGCGGATCGGTTCGCCATCGCCGCGTTTGCCGATGGTGCCGATCACCGCAGTCTCGCCGCCGAGCGTTTGGCGCACATGCTCGGCATCTTGCCGGCCGACGATCAGGACCATGCCGGCGCCGCAATTGAACGTGCGAAGCATCTCTTCCTGAGAGAGGCCCGCCTCGCCCATAAGCCAAGCGAACACCGGTGGCAGAGGAAGCGCGGCAAGGTCTATCTCGGCGGCAAGGCCGTCTGGCAGCACGCGGGGAAGGTTCTCGGTCAGTCCTCCGCCTGTGATATGCGCAAGCGCCTTGACGGCTTGGCTTGAGCGAATCGTTTCAAGAATTTGCCGGACATAGATGCGCGTCGGTGTGAGCAATGCCTCACCGAGCGTCGTCTTAGGCGCAAACAGTGCGGGATCGTTCCATCTTAACCCCGCGTCATCGACGACACGGCGGACCAGCGAGAAGCCGTTGGCGTGAACGCCGGAGGAGGGAAGGGCAAGAATGACGTCGCCGGCGGCAATGTCTTTGCGCGGCAACAAGCTGTCGCGTTCGGCCGCGCCAACCACAAAGCCGGCGAGGTCGTAATCGCCCGGCACATAAAGCCCCGGCATCTCGGCGGTCTCGCCGCCGATCAGCGCGCAGCCCGCTTCTTTGCAGCCCTTGGCGATACCGGACACGACCGCCGTCGCCACGCCAAGCTCGAGCTTGCCGCAGGCGAAGTAGTCGAGAAAGAACAAAGGCTCCGCACCCTGCACCACGATGTCGTTGACGTTCATGGCGACGAGATCGAGGCCGATCGTGTCGTGGATGCCAGTTTCGATGGCAAGCTTGAGCTTGGTGCCTACACCGTCGGTGGCGGCAACCAGCACCGGATCGGTAAAGCCGCACGCCTTGAGATCGAACAGGCCACCGAAACCGCCGAGGCCGCCGAGCGCCCCTTTGCGCGCTGTGGCTGCCGCGAGCGGTCCGATCGCCTCAACCAGGGCATTGCCGGCGCCGATATCGACACCGGCATCGCGATAAGTCACTTTGGGCTTGTTCTTGGGAGTTGCTGGCACCGAACCACTCGGGGTGCAGAGGCGGGCGATTTGGCATAACAATCGTGCCCGGCGAGGCCCGTCAAGGCGCAAAAGCGTCGTGGCTCCGCCACATTCACAAGGTTAACCAGGCCGCAGGCATGGCTCTCATGCCGCCGGATAGGCTGGCAAAGTTGGACATGACAATACGGCATCCCTACACGCTCGCGGCGCAACTCCTCCTGGTTCTCGCCTTTTGGGCGTACTGGGCCGGTCCTGCGGAAGCCGCCGATAGCCTCTACGACGTCGCCAAGATATCGGTCGACGTCACCGCCGAGGACGCGGTTGCGGCCCGGAACACGGGCATGGCCGAGGCTGAAGCGCGCGCTGTTAAGACCGTGCTTCGGCGGCTGCTCCCTCCCGGCATCGACGCAGACCTTCCCGGCCTGACCGAGGAGGACATCCAGGGTCTCGTCAACGGTGTCTCCATCCGCAACGAGAAGAACTCCAGGACCCGCTACGTCGCGACCCTCGACGTCAGCGTCAACGAGCAGGGCATCAAGCAACTCCTGAACGATTACAGTCTTCCCTATAACGAAGAGCGCGCCGCTTCGATTTCGATCTTGCCGCTTATGATAAGCGCAGAGGGCGTCGTCAGCGAAAGCAATGAAGGGTGGCGCCAGGCCTGGGAGGGTCTCGATCTGGCGCACAGCATGACTCCTGCCACGATCTTGCGCCCGCGCGCCGATCTGGGGCGCGACACCATCGAAGCCATTATTGTCGGAGACACTCAGGCTTTGGCTGCAATGCAAGGCGATTACGGCTACGGCCCGCTCGTCATAGCCATGGGGGAAACCGCCAATGGCCAGTTCGTGACCCGGCTTGCCGGAGCCGATAGCGTGGGTCCTATCGGTTTGGAGCGCAGCGATCCGTTGAGCGGCGATGCCAAAGCCACCGCGCGCTTGGCCGCCGCGAACGCGTTCACGATCCTCGAGGATCGCTGGAAGTCGAGCCGCACTGGCGGTCCGGCGCCGCAAGCGAATTTTCAGCCACGCGGCGAGGCGATACCTGGCGCCGGCCAAGGCGGAGCGCCAGGCGGCGTGGTCCCGCGCAACGTTGAAGCGCAAGTCGAGTTCTCGGGCCTAAGAGATTGGCAAGAGATCCGCGGCAGGCTGATGAACGTGGCAGGGATACAGGCGCTCGAGGTCAATTCACTGTCGGCGCGGGCAGCGTCTATTACCTTCGACTACGCCGGTTCGCTCGACCGGCTGCAGCAAGACCTCGGTCAAAGCGGGTTTGTGCTCGACGAAAGAGGGGGGGCCTTTGTGCTGCGGTCACGCTAGGTGGCGGGCGCGGAGCGCGCAGTCACGGCGGGCTTCCGAATCTGCTAAAGTTCTGAGCGAGGTTCTGCCGCCGCAGCGGCCGGGCGGCCTCTTGGAGGCGTTTTCGTGAATATTCCCAATATCTTGACGCTTGGGCGGATCGTACTCGTGCCGCTGCTGGTGTGGCTGATCATCACCCATGAGATGACCGCGGCCTTTCTGGTCTTTCTGCTTGCGGGGCTGTCCGATGCGGCTGACGGCTTTCTCGCCAAGCGTTATGGCTGGCACAGCGAGCTCGGCGCCTATCTCGATCCTATTGCCGACAAGGCGTTGCTCGTCAGCATCTACGTGACGCTTGGCTTCGCCGGCCACTTGCCGGTGTGGCTAGTGATCGCGGTGGTGAGCCGCGACATTCTCATTGTTGGAGCCGTGGTGCTGTCATGGATGTTGTCGCGGCCTCTCAGCATGCAGCCGCTGCTCATCAGCAAGGCCAATACCTTCGCGCAGATTGTGCTTGCAGGCTTTGTGCTGGGCGAGCTTGGACTTGGTCTCGGCTTGCATCGGCTGATCGCCGTTCTCATCTGGGTGACCGGAGCGCTGACAATCTTTTCGGCCGCGGCCTATTTCTGGGAGTGGCTTAAGCATATGGCACGGTACGAACCTGCGCCTGCTCCGCTTCCGCCCCGCAAGAGAAAGGCGGCTAAGCGCGATGAGCCGGAACCCTCCCGGATCAGGGCCTCGTGACACTCACCCAGCTCACGCTCGATCTACCCCATCGCACAGCGCTCGGCGCCGAAGACTTCTTGGTCAGCGACTGCAATCGCGCGGCGGTCAAGCTGATCGACGCATGGCCCCAATGGCCGGACCATGTCCAGCTTCTGATCGGTCCGGCTGCGAGCGGCAAGACGCATCTGGCCCGCGTGTGGCAGGCGCTTTCGGGGGCGAGGGCGCTCAGTCCTGACATGGTTCGCGTGGATTTTATCGATGGCATGGAGGCCGGGACACCGCTCGTCGTCGAGGATGCCGATCGCACGGACTACGAGGAGAAGGCGCTCTTCCATCTCGTCAATCTGGCGCGAGAGAATCGGCTCTTCGTGCTGCTCACGGCGCGGAGCGCGCCGAACCTTTGGCGCCTGTCGCTGCCCGATCTGCTGTCGCGGCTTAATGCGGTGCCTGCCGTCGAGATCGGGCCTGCGGACGATGCGCTCATCCAGACCGTCATGCTTAAGCATTTTGTCGATCGGCAGCTCGATATCGATCCGAAAGTGCTTACATATCTATCATTGCATGTGGATCGTTCGCTGGCGGCGGCGGAAGCTGCCGTGGCGGCGATTGATCGCGCGGCGCTGGCCACCGGGCGCAAAATTAGCCGCCAGCTGGTGAGCGAGGTGCTTGCAGGGACCGCGCCGTCAGACTAGGAACCGGCCTATCGCCTGTAACGTAAGTGATACAGTTCTCAGGCTAGGGTATGGGGCCGTGAGCATCTCCGTGCAGGAAAGCGCTTAGTTAGCAAGAGGTTAATGATGAGTTTGCCCGAGACCGTAGAGCGGCTCGACACGCAGCAGGAAATTGCCGCCTTCGGTCAGAGCCGCTTTTTCAATCGCGAGCTGTCCTGGCTCGATTTCAACCGGCGTGTGCTCGAAGAGGCTGAGAACGAGCGTCATCCCTTGCTTGAGCGCCTGCGCTTCCTGTCGATCTCGGCCTCGAACCTTGATGAGTTCTATATGGTGCGGGTTGCCGGCTTGCGCGGACAGGTGCTTGCCGGCATCGAGACGCCAAGCGTGGACGGGCTGACGCCGGTCGAGCAACTCGACCGTATCAACGACTTCGTCGCCCAGCTGACGGCCGAGCAGCAGGAAAACTGGGTTGCGCTCGAAGCGCTTCTGTCAGAAGCGGGCATTCACGTGCTGACTGCGGATCAGCTTTCCGAGGCCGACCGTGCCTGGCTCGAAGAACATTTCCTCGCCCACATCTTTCCCGTGCTGACGCCGATCGCGGTCGATCCTGCCCATCCTTTCCCTTTCATCCCAAATTTCGGCTTCACCCTCGGGCTCGAATTGGTCCGCGAGGGTTCGCTGCGCACCATGCACGCGCTCATGCCGATTCCGTCGCAACTCGATCGCTTTATTCGTATGCCGAGCGGGGGTGAGCCCAAGGAACCGATCCGCTTCATCAGACTGGAGACGGTGGTCGGCCTGTTCGTTTCCCGGCTCTTCCCTGGCTACCGGGTGAGAAGCCAGGGCGCGTTTCGTGTGCTCCGCGACAGTGACCTTGAGGTCCAGGAAGAAGCGGAAGATCTGGTTCAATTGTTCGAATCGGCGCTTAAGCGGCGGCGGCGAGGTTCGGTGATCCGGCTTGAGATGGAAGCGACAATGCCATCGCGGCTGCAGCGCTTCGTTATGCAGGAGCTCAAGGTCTCAGAGCGCGAGAGTTTCGTGCAGAAGGGTCTGATTGGACTCGCCGATACCAATCAGCTGATCGTCGCCGATCGCCCCGACCTCAAATTCCAACCTTTTGTCAGCCGGTTTCCGGAGCGTATCCGCGAGCACCACGGCGACTGCTTCGCCGCCATCCGCAAGAAGGATATTGTCGTCCATCACCCTTACGAGTCGTTCGACGTCGTGCTTCAGTTTTTGAAGCAGGCCACCGCCGACCCCGATGTCGTGGCCATTAAATGGACGCTGTACCGCACTGGTAAAACCTCGCCGATTATCGTGGCGTTGAAAGAGGCCGCCGAGGCGGGCAAGTCGGTGACCGCGGTGGTTGAGCTCAAAGCCCGTTTCGACGAGGAGGCCAATATCAAATGGGCCCGCGACTTGGAAAGTGCCGGCGTCCAGGTGGTCTATGGCTTCCTAGAGCTCAAGACGCACGCCAAGTTGAGTCTGATCGTCAGGCGCGAGCGCGGCGAACTTGTCACCTATTGTCACGTGGGGACGGGCAACTATCATTCCGTCACCGCCAAAATCTATACCGACCTGTCGTTTTTCACGGCCGACCCGGTCATCGGCCGGGACCTCTCGCGCATCTTCAACTATGTGACCGGCTACGCCGAGCCGGCCGAGCTTGAGGCCATGGCGGTGTCGCCGCACGGGATCCGGGCGCGCATTCTCGATCACATCCGCGAGGAGATGTATCACGCCAAGGCTGGGCGTCCGGCCGCCATCTGGATGAAGATGAACTCGCTCGTCGATGCCGAGATCATCGATGCGCTCTACGAGGCGAGCCGGGCCGGGGTTGAGATCGACCTCGTGGTGCGCGGCATTTGCTGCTTGAGACCCGGCGTTCCCGGTCTGTCGGACAATATCGACGTCAAGAGCATCGTCGGCCGCTTCCTCGAACATTCGCGCATCTATTGTTTTGGCGCCGGGCACGGCCTTCCAAGTCGGAAGGCGGTGGTCTATATCAGCTCCGCCGACATGATGCCGCGCAACCTCGACCGTCGCGTGGAGACCATGGCGCCGATCAAGAACCCAACCGTGCACGAGCAGATCCTCGACCAAATCATGGTGGCGAATCTCAAAGACAATCTGCAGAGTTGGCGGGTACGCCCCGACGGAAGCTCAGAACGTATCCAACCGGGGGACCACGAACCCTTCAGTGCTCAGGACTATTTTATGACCAATCCGAGCCTGTCCGGCCGCGGCAAGTCTCTTACCGAGAACATGCCGCCGCGCTTCACGCGTCTGGCCGAGACGGGGTAAGCGCCGTAATCTGCCGCCATGATTCGGAAACGCGAGCTGGGACCCGTCGCGGTGGTGGATATCGGCTCGAACTCGGTTCGCCTGATCGTCTATGAGACTCCGGGCCGGTCGCCGACGCCGATATTCAACGAAAAGATACTGTGCGGACTTGGACGTTCGCTGGCATCGACCGGCTCGCTCGACCCCGAAGCAGTGGAGCGTGCGCTCCGGGCGTTACGGCGTTTCCGGGCTCTGATCGACCAACTCGGCGTGACGCGTGTCGAGGCCATCGCTACGGCGGCGGCGCGTGAAGCCGTCAACGGGCCCGAATTCATCGCTGAGGCCGAGGGCATTCTCGAACGCGAGATCACCGTGCTTTCCGGCCCCAAGGAAGCCGAACTCGCAGCGCTTGGCGTCATATCCGGAATCCAGGCGGCGGATGGCTTTGCCGGTGACCTTGGCGGCGGCAGCCTCGAGCTCATCGACGTGAGAGGGGGAAGTCCCGGGGAGAGCTGCACTCTGCCGCTTGGAGGCTTGCGGCTGATCGATGTTGCAGGCGGTAATCTGAAAAAGGCGCGTGAGTTGGTCGACGCCGAGCTCGCCAAGGTCGAATGGCTGAAGAAGGGCAGGGGACGCGACTTCTATGCCATTGGCGGGACTTGGCGGGCGCTGGCGCGGCTGCATATGAACCAGACCAACTATCCGCTGAGCGTGATGCATAATTATCGCATGGCTGCCGACGACGCGCTTCAATTTGCCTCGGTGCTCGATCATCAGTCACAAGGTTCGCTTGCCGGCATTCGCGACCTCTCGAGCGCGCGGCGCGAGACTCTGCCCTACGGTGCCCTGGTGCTCGAAGGGATCATCAGACTGATGAAGCCGCGCGCTATAGTGGTGTCGGCATGCGGCATCCGTGAAGGCTTGCTCTACAGTCTGCTTGACGAAAACGAGAAGCGCAAGGATCCGCTCATCGCGGCCTGCAGCGACATTGCGCGCAGGCAATCGCGTTCCATCGAGGGCGCCCACGAGCTTTGCTTCTGGACCGATGCGCTGTTCCGGGGGGCTGGCCCCGACGAAACGCCGGAGCAGAGGCGGTTGCGTCATGCGGCCTGCCTGTTGTCCGATATCGGCTGGCGGGCCCATCCGGACTATCGCGGCATTCAGAGCCTCAATTTGGTCGCCCACGGCACCTTCACCGGGGTCGACCATCCCGGCCGCGCCTTCCTTGCGCTCACCGTCTATTACCGCAATGAGGGCTTGGTAAAAGACGAGCCGAGCCAGAGGCTGATTGAGCTTGTCGACAAGGGCATGGTGAAACGCGCGCGCATCCTGGGCGCGGCCTTCCGCGCCGCCCATATGGTGTCGGCGGCCATGCCTGGCGTTCTGACCCACGCGCCCCTTACATATGAAGGGAACCGGCTGGTATGGACCTTGCCCGAGCCCTATTCCAATCTCGAAGGCGAGCGGGTCGAGCGGCGGCTCAAAGTGCTGGCGGGTCTGCTCGACCGCGAAGCGGAGATCCGGGTCTCCTCCTCGTTCCAAAGGGCGGCGAGCTAGACTAGACTTGCCGGACTCCCCTCCCTAGGTTCGACCTCTGAATTTCACCTCCAACCCTAGAACTGTTGATGGCAGACGATCTCTACTCCGTACTGGGTGTCGCCAAGACCGCGAAAACCGAGGACATCGCCAAGTCCTATCGCAAGCTTGCCAAGAAACTTCATCCCGATCTCAACCCGGGCGACAAGGCCGCCGAGGAGAAGTTCAAAAAGATCACCGCGGCCTATGGCATCCTCGGCGATGAGGAAAAGCGCGGCCGTTACGACCGGGGCGAAATCGATGCTTCCGGCCAAGAGACACCGCAGCAGCGCTATTACCGCGAATATGCCGGTGGTGCGGAGGGCGCGCGCTATCGGTCGAGCGCAGGCTTCGAGGATATCGGCGCGTTCAGCGATCTGTTCGGCGATATGTTCGCCGAGCGGGGAGGGATGCGCGGAGGCGGCCGGCATTTCTCCATGCGCGGGCAGGATGCGCAGTATCGGCTCGACGTGGCTTTCCTCGATGCGGTGAACGGCACCACGACCCGTCTCACTTTGCCGGACGGGGGCACGCTCGACGTCACGATTCCACCCGGCGTCGGCGACGGCCAGGTGCTCAGGCTGAAAGGCAAAGGCAGTCCGGGCTTAGGCGAAGGCGGACCGGGCGATGCGCTGATCGAGATTCATGTCAGGCCCCATCCGGTGTTCAAGCGCGAGGGCAACGATATTGTCGTCGAGCTCCCGATCACCATCGATGAAGCGGTGCTTGGCAGCAAGGTCGAGGTGCCGACCATCGGCGGTCGGGTCTCCGTGACCGTGCCCGCGGGCGCGAATACCGGGCAGACGCTCAGGCTCAAAGGCCGCGGCGTCAAGGCCAAGGGCGGCGCCGGCGACCAGCTGGTCAAGCTCAGCGTGATGCTGCCCGATCAGATCGACGAGGACCTCAAGAGCTTCGCGGAGACATGGCGGTCGAGCCATCCTTACGATCCGCGGCGCAAGCTGAAGGAGCAAGCGTGATGCTTTCGGAACGCGATCTCCTGACCCGCGTCCAGCGTCTCACCGTGACCCGGCTCAGGGTGTGGGTGGCGCAAGGCTGGATCAAGCCGGCCGATACGCAAGCGCCGAGCTATTCGGAGGCCGACTTGGCGCGGGCGACGCTCATCTGCAATCTCGAGGACGATCTCGGCTTTGCCGAAGACGACGTGCCGGTTCTGCTCAATCTCATAGACCAGATCCATGGCCTCAGAGCCGAGCTCAAAGTCCTGCTCGCCGCACTCGACGAGCTGCCGCCCGATCTCCGCGCCACCGTCAGGATGCAAATTACGCAGACCCGAGGCCCCGGCAACCGATGAGACCGCTTGGCGCTTCGCTTGTCTTTCTGGCGGCAGTTGCGGTTCTAACTTGGCTCAGCGTGCGCTTTGTGCTGGGGCGGCTTCCCGGCGATCTTGTCATCGATAAGGGGGGTGTCGTGGTCTATCTGCCGATTACCACGGCGATCGTCGTCAGCCTGTTGCTAAGTCTGATCCTCTGGCTTTTTCGCCGCTAGCGCATCGGTGGCTGCAAGCTCGGGTGGAATCACCTCGACTGCGCCTTTCTTGATGGCAAGGGCCAGTTCGCCGCGCTTCAGCGCCAGCGCATCCTCACCGAACAGTTTCTTGCGCCAGCCGCGCAAGGCCGGCGCGTCCGCCTCGTCGGAGCGCGCGATCTCTTCGAGTTCGTCGCTGGTGGCAATGAGCTTGGGAGCGACGCCGTGATGCCCGGCCCGGGCCTTGAGCAAGACACGCAACAGATCGACCACGGCTTGAGCCTCAGGTGTCATCGGTTGGCCCCGCCGGATGGGCGGGACGGTCTCGGGATCGCGATCGAGACCCCGTCCGACCGCCTCGAGCACGGCGCGCCCCCGCATGGAGCGGGCAAAGCCGTTATGCAGCGAACGCAAGGAGCCGAGATCCTCGACCGTGCGCGGCGCTTGGCTGGCAATGTCGTATAGCGCCTCATCCTTGAGGACCCGGGCTCGCGGCACGTCCTGAGTTTGCGCCTCACGTTCGCGCCAGGCGGCAAGTTCCATAAGCACGGCGAGCGCCTTCGGCGTCTTGATGCGCATCTTAAGCCGTTTCCAGGCATGCTCGGGATGAAGCTCGTAAGTCGCGGGGTCGGTCAGCACCGCCATCTCTTCGTTAAGCCAGCTCGCGCGCTCCGACCTGTCGAGCTGGGCCTGAAGCTTGGGATAAAGGTCGCGCAGATGAATGACGTCGCCAAGCGCATAGGTGAGCTGCCGCTCGGAGAGCGGGCGCCGGCTCCAATCGGTGAAGCGCGAGCTCTTGTCCAAGTTGCGGTCCAACAGCCGCTTCACCAGCATCGAGTAACTGACCGCTTCGCCGAAGCCGCACACCATGGCGGCGACCTGGGTGTCGAAGATCGGGTGGGGGATCACGCCGGCAAGGTGGTGAACGATTTCAATGTCTTGCCGGGCAGAGTGAAAGACTTTCAGCACGCGCTCAGAGACCATCAGTTCGAAGAAGGCGGTGAGATCGAGACCCGGCGCCAGGCTATCGATGAGCACCTCGGTGCCGTCCGCCGCGATCTGAATAAGGCAAAGCCGCGGCCAGAAGGTCTGCTCGCGCATGAACTCGGTATCGACCGCGACAAAGGGTGCGCTTCCCAATCGGGCGCAGGCGTCGGCGAGTTCATCGGTGCGGGTGATGAGATGCATGGATGGCGGGTATAACCTAACGCCCCTCGCAACGCCAAGAGCACAAACAGGACATCTGTCAGCGGCATTCCGCCGCCCGCCTAACGGTCCCGGGCCCCTCCGGGCACTGCCTCAGAGGTAGGGCGATAGCTTCGGGGGTCTGCTCAGACCGGAGGGCCTGCTTGCCTTGACAAGCAAGGTCTCCCATGCGCTTTTCCGCGGCACTTCCGCTTTCCTTCCGGCACGTCTCCGATCCGGCCATGCATATCTATCGCACTCATACTTGCGGCGCGCTTCGTAACGATGACGTTGGCAAGACCGTTCGTCTCTCGGGCTGGGTCCATCGCGTGCGCGATCACGGCGGCCTTCTGTTCATTGACCTCCGCGATCATTACGGCCTGACCCAGGCCGTCGCCGATCCGCAGTCGCCGGCCTTCGCCGAAGCGGAGAGGCTAAAGCCGGAATGGCTGGTACGGATTGACGGCGACGTCGTTGTCCGTACGCCGGAGACGGTCAATCCCAACCTGCCCACCGGCGGGGTCGAGGTCAAAATCAAAAGTCTCGAAGTCCTGTCGCAAGCCAACGAACTGCCGCTGCCGGTGTTCGGCGAGCCGGAATACCCTGAGGAAACGCGGCTCAAATACCGCTTCCTCGATCTGCGCCGCGAGAGCCTGCACGAAAACATCATGAAGCGGCAGGCGATCATCTGGTCGCTGCGCCACCGGATGCGGGACGCGGGCTTCTTCGAATTCCAAACGCCAATCCTAACTGCGTCTTCGCCCGAAGGAGCGCGCGACTACCTGGTGCCGAGCCGGGTCCATCCTGGAAAATTTTACGCGTTGCCCCAGGCGCCGCAGCAATTCAAGCAATTGATCATGATCGCGGGCTTCGACCGCTACTTCCAGATCGCGCCCTGTTTCCGGGATGAGGATGCCCGTGCCGACCGCTCCCCGGGTGAGTTCTACCAGCTCGATCTCGAAATGAGCTTCGTCACCCAGGAGGATGTGTTCGACGTGGTCGAGCCGATCTTGCGTGGCCTGTTTGAGGAGTTCGGTGGCGGCAAGCCTGTCACGCAAAAATTTCCGCGCATTCCATACGCCGAGGCGATGCGCAAATACGGCACCGACAAGCCGGACCTGCGCAACCCAATCGAAATGCAGGACGTGACCGAGCATTTCCGCGGCTCAGGCTTCAAGGTGTTCGCCGGCATGCTCGATATGGACGTCAATGCGCGCGTCTGGGCGATTCCGGCCAAGGGCGGCGGGAGCCGTGCTTTCTGCGATCGCATGAATTCCTGGGCGCAAGGCGAAGGGCAACCCGGCCTCGGGTACATTTTTTTCCGCGAAGGGGAAGGCGCGGGGCCGGTGGCGAAGAATGTAGGTCCAGAACGGACGGAAGCGATCCGCACGCAGCTTGACCTCGCTGACGGCGACGCCGTTTTTTTCGTGGCGGGATTGCCGAGCGAGTTTGTTGATTTTGCCGCCCGCGCGCGCGTGAAGATCGGCGATGACCTTAACCTCACGGCCAAGGATCAATTCGCCTTCTGCTGGATTGTCGACTACCCGATGTATGCGTGGAACGAAGACGAAGGACGGGTCGATTTCTCCCACAATCCCTTTTCCATGCCGCAAGGCGGTCTTGAGGCGCTCGAAACCAAGGATCCGCTCGATATTCTGGCTTATCAGTACGATATCGTTTGCAACGGCATCGAACTGTCTTCGGGCGCCATCAGGAACCATAAGCCTGAGATCATGGAAAAGGCGTTTGCCATCGCCGGCTATTCCAAAGAGGAACTGGAGACGCGCTTCGGGGGCATGCTGCGCGCGCTCCACTATGGGGCGCCCCCGCATGGCGGCATTGCGCCCGGCATCGACCGCATGGTGATGCTGTTATGCGGCGAGGAGAATTTGCGTCAGGTCGTCATGTTCCCGATGAACCAGCAGGCCGAGGACCTGCTCATCGGCGCCCCCTCCGAGGTCTCTCCTAAGCAATTGAAAGAGCTGAACATTCGGATTGTACCGCCGCCGAAAGGTTGAGCTTCGGCGGTCGTTGGCATGACGATTTTCATTCCTCAGTCTTGGCAATTGCCGCTAAGGTGAAATCATAAAAGTCTGATGGGGAGGGGTGGGCATGTACAAGAATTGCCTCACGCGCCTGGTCGCATTTTACGCCTTTGCCGGCCTGTGCCTTTGCCCGGCTTGGGCGCAAGCTGCCGAGATCAATACAGACGCCTTCGTCGCCGCGTGCAGCAAGGACCCTATCATCACCGACGATACGGCCTTCGATGACGGCAAGGCGACGCCGAAAGCGTATTGCGAGTGCGTCGCGGCCGCGCTTGCAAAAAGCGATCTCGGCCAGAAGGATGTCGATATGCTGATCAAGATGCACAATGAGGATATCAGCGACGCCGACGTCGAGAGCTATCCGAAGCTTGATGACTTGATGATCGCCAACGAAGGTTACGAAGATGCGTGCCGGAAGACTTTGGGGCTTCCGAGCGATGCCGGCACCGATGTCGAGGAAGTTCCCGAAGGGGAAGACGATATGATGCCGGAAGATGACGAGGAAGCCCCGGCAGAGGAAGACGAAGCGCCGCCCCAATAAGTTGCGGCAGGCGGACGGGAAGGTTAACCGCCCGCCTTAATCTCGCGCTTCAACTAGCCGCGGCATCGAACAAAAGAAAAATCCAGATTAACACCCGCTCATGGGAACCATAAGCGGGCGATGCCTCTTTCCTGAAGTGGAAGCGAAGGAGAGAGAGCATGACATTCGGCGAGCGCGTCTTTCACTATTGTGAGCGCGGCACGAACGCGGCGATGCTGGCCGAGCCGGCGAACGCCTTGAGCAATGTCGCGTTCCTGCTGGCGGCCTTGGCCGGTTTCGCGATGGTGTTGCGGCAACCGCCGGAAGAACGTGACGCCGACCAGTTCCTGCTCCCGACGCTCGTCCTGTTTATTGGTCTCGGCAGTCTTGCCTTTCACGTCTACGCGACCCGCGCGGCCGAACTCGCCGATGTCGTGCCGATCAGCGTGTTCATGCTGGTCTATCTCGGCTTCGCGCTGAACCGCTTCCTCGGCATCCCCCCGGCTTGGACCGTGTTGCTGGTGATCGGCTTCACGGCTGTGCTTGCGATCACCGGACAGGTGAAATGCGGGGAGGGAGTCGTCGCCTTCTTCGTGCCTGATGCGGAAGGCGTGAAGCCGTGCCTGAACGGCAGCGTATTCTACCTGCCGGCATTGGCGGCATTGGTTATCGTCGGCCTCAGTCTGTCGGAGCGCGGACATAAAGCGGCGCCTTGGCTGCTGTGGGCCGCGGCCATCTTTGCCGTGTCGATCACGCTTCGATCTCTCGACTTTGCGCTATGCGATAAGCTCGTGTTCGAAGGGCGTAAGATCGGCACACATGCCGCCTGGCATGTGCTGAATGCGCTGATGCTGTTCCTGCTCTTGAGAGCGAGCCTTGAAGGCGGGCCGAACTCGGCACCGCCTCGTGCGATCCCCGCTTCGGAAGAGCCTTCCGAGCCTGGGCCGGAGCCGGAGGAGGCCGAAACGCCTGACAAGGAGGAGGCCCACACGCCGGTGGCCGAAACGCCGGGATCGGAGAAATCCGACGCGCCGGATGAGAAGGACGGACAAAAGGCGGAGTTGGCGACCTAGTTCCGAGGACGGGCTGTCCTGGTGTGCTTAGAGGCCGGGGAAACGACGCGTTTCAAGCAGCGAAGACGGCATTTCCTCGGCTGCCGATTTCTGGCACCGTCGCCCTGATCCAAGCGGACGTGGTGGAACTGGTAGACACACAGGACTTAAAATCCTGAGGGGGGAAACCCCCGTCCGGGTTCGACTCCCGGCGTCCGCACCACTCCTTGCCGTTACCAGAATTTCGGGATCCGCGGCGCGCGCTTTAGGCTCCGGGAGCCGCCCGGATTGATCCTCCGGCCGTTCCGTTTGAAAGCGTCGGGCACGGTGTTCTTGCGTTTCAGAGCGTCGGGAAGGTTGTCCTTCTGTTTAAGCAAGTCCGGCAACCTGTCCTTGCCGCGGTTCAGATCTTGGAGGTTGAATTTGCGGAGCTGGCGTTCGAATTGTCTCATCCCTTCGCGGGTGAAGGTTCGCGCAACGGCGCGCTGGATTTGATCGGCCGACCATAGCTTCGGACGGAGAGGCGCAACGGACCGTGAGCGGATCACTGTGGCCAGTCCCGGCTGGTTAAGCGTCACGGTGCCGGCCCGGTTCTTGACGCTGATCTCGCCGTCGAGCAGCACCACGCTATATTGGCCGTCGACCGGGCCGCCCCAGAATTCGGTGCCTCTGATGCCGACCTCGGCGACCGGCGTCGAGACCTGGACGTTTTTCTTACTGAGCTCTTTGATCTTTCCGGTGGCGAAACGAAACGCCCCTTGCGTCGTGGTCAACAGGACATCGCCGACGCCTTGGCCGGGATCGTACACGTAGCGGTCGATAATCACGTGAGCGTCCTCGGCGAGCGTCAGCACCGTGTCGTCGCGAAAGGTCACCTGCAAATAACCGTCAGCGCCCGTCGTAAGCGAATCGTTCAAATGCACAGCCGAGCCTTTCGCTGCGGCCGCAGCCTTGCCGCTCGAAGCAAGTGTCGCCGTACCTTTGACGTCGCTGATTGAGCCCACGCCGGCATCGTCGGCGGCGCGGGCGCCGCCAGGCAAGGCGATAAGCACAAGGGCGACCGAAAGGAGAAGCCACCGCCAACGGATCGATCGCAAGGCTTTGATTGGCGCTGCGGCTTGCACGGTATCCTGCATCGATGAGACTTGCGAAGACTGACTATGGGGCCGGAAAGTGTCAGAGTCCGGGCACAACTTACCCGTGGCGCGAGGCTTATGATAGCCGGTCGACAAGAAAGCCCCGGCAACGTAGGCTCGCCGCGATCATGGCCTTAGGCAAAAGGTGTCACTCGGGAGGGCGCGCGGGATGAACGATCAGCCTCAACGCACACAGTTTTTCGGGGGATGTCCGCATGACTGCCCCGATACTTGCGCCATGATCTACGAGGTCGAAGACGGCCGGCTGGTCGACGTCAGGGGCAATAAGGAGCACCCCATGACGCGCGGGGGGCTGTGCGTCAAGCTCAAGGACTATCACGACCACCATTACAATCCCGACCGCGTCCTCCATCCCTTGCGCCGGGTAGGCCCTAAGGGCTCGCGGCAATTCGCCCGCATCACGTGGGACGAAGCGATCGCCGAAATCACCTCGCGCTGGAAAGACATCATCGCGCGCTACGGCAGCCAGGCGATCATGCCGTATTCCTATCTCGGTAATGAGGGATTGGTGCAAGGGCTGACGGCCGGCGATGCGTTCTTCAATCGCCTCGGCTCGACCGTCAACGAGAAGACCTTCTGCGCCTCCGGCTCATCGACGGCTTGGCTTCTTACCGTCGGGCCGACTGGCGGAGTCGATCCGGAAAGTTTCGTCCATTCCCGCTACATCGTCATCTGGGCTTGCAATTCGATCTCGACCAATCTGCATCACTGGCCGTTCATTCTTGAGGCACGGAAGCGCGGCGCCAAGATCGTGGTGATCGATTCCTATCGCTCGCGCACCGCCAAGCAGGCCGATTGGCACATCATGCCGAAGCCCGGCACGGATGGCGCGCTCGCCATGGGTATCATCGCCGCGATGATCAAGAACGGTTATGTCGACCGGGAGTGGGTGGACAAGCACACGGTCGGCTTCCCCGAACTTGCAGAACGCGCGGCCGAGTTCACGCCCGATTATGTCGAGAAGGTCACCGGCGTTCCGGCACAGGATATCGCCACCTTCGCCCGCGAATTTGCCACCATTCAGCCTTCCGTCATCCGCATGGGTGTGGCGCTCGAGCGTCACGCCGGCGGCGGACAAACGATCCGCGCCGTTTGCACCATTCCTGCGCTTGCCGGTTCTTGGCGGCATGTCGGCGGCGGCCTGTTGCAGATGCCGCTCTGGGAGTTCCCGGTCGACTGGGCCCGCGTGTCGCGCCCAGACTTCATCCGTCCCGGCACGCGCGTGGTGAACAACCTCCAGCTCGGCCGGGCGCTCGTCGGCGATATGAAGCTCGATCCGCCGGTCATGGGCCTTTACGTCTACAACACCAACCCGGTCAGCCAGGCGCCGGAGACCAATACGATCGTGAAGGGGCTGGCCCGCGAGGATTTGTTCTTCACCATCGCCGAGCATTTCATCACCGACACCGCCGCCTATGCCGACATCGTCTTGCCGGCCACCATGGCGGGCGAGCACGACGACATGATGTTCTCCTGGGGTCACTTCTATCTGACCGTCAACGAGCAGGCGATCGAGCCGTGCGGCGAAGCGAAGTCCAACGCGGAGATCTTCCGACTGCTTGCCGCGTCGTTCGGGTACGACGATCCGCAATTCAAGATGAGCGACATGGAACTCGCCCAGCATTATGTGCAATGGGACGCGCCGCAAATGGCCGGCATCGACATGGAGTATTTCCGCCGGCATGGCTATTTCCATCTTGCCGTAGGGACGCCCGACGACCGGCTGCCGCATGCCAACGGCAACTTCCCGACGCCATCGGGTAAGGTCGAGTTCATGGTCAAGGACGCCAAGAACTTCGTCGCACCCCCGTTCCGCATGATGTACGAAGACATGCAGTCGGGAGAGGACGTCGATCCATTGCCCGGCTATGTGCCGCCGCGCGAGAGCAGGGCCACCAACCCGGACCTTGCCGAGCGTTATCCGCTCAACGTGATCTCGCCGAAGAGCCACGGCTTCCTCAATTCCTGCTATGCCAACGAGCCGCACAAGATCAAAGGGCAGGGCGAACAGTTCGTCATGATCAGCCCGAAGGATGCCGAGGCGCGGAGCATTCGCGAAGGCGATCCGGTGCGGGTCTATAACGATCGCGGCGACTTTGAAGGTGTTGCCCGCGTAACCGACGATGTGCGCGAGGGCGTGGTCGTGGCGACGCTCGGCTATTGGCGGAGCCTCAACCGCTCGGACGGCTCGGTGAACTCGATCTCATCGGCCGAGTATTGCGGGCTCGGCCGCGCCCCGACCTATTCCGACAACCTGGTCCAAATCGTCCGCGTGAACTAAGAGGTTTCCGCCGCGGCGAGAGATCAAAGAGCGTCGTAATGTCACGCTTCAGTCGTGAGGCCATCGGCTAGATAGCCTTGGCATCTCCGCGAGCTTTGGCAACCCCGGGATAAGCAATTGCAGCCCTCTTTTCCCAACGAGCGAATCGACAAATTTGTAACGCCGGCCAACCGGTTCATCCATACCGAAGCGTCGAGCGGTGTCGTGCTTCTGTTGACGGCGGTCGCGGCGCTCATCGCTGCCAACTCTATCATAGGCCCGCAATTTGAGTCGTTCTGGACCACCCCGGTGGGTGTCCGTTTCAACGGCTTCGTCTGGGAACACCCCCTTCATCACTGGATTAATGATGGGCTGATGACGCTGTTCTTCTTTGTCGTCGGGCTCGAGATCAAACGTGAGATCGTAAGCGGGGAACTGAGCAAGAAGGGCGCTATTGTCCTGCCGGTCGTGGCCGCGTTGGGCGGCATGGTTGTGCCGGCCATTATCTATTTGTCGATTGCGCCACATGCTCCGGCCGGCTGGGGCACCGTCGTGGCGACAGACATCGCGTTTGTCGTCGGCTGCATGGCCCTGCTCGGCAAACGTATCCCTGACAGCCTCAGGGTCCTGGTGCTCGCGCTCGCCATCATTGACGACATCGGCGCAATTCTGGTGATCGGAGTCGCCTACAGCCACGGCTTTTATCTCGTCCCATTCCTTCTGGCCCTGGCCGGTCTCGGCGTGACCGCCCTCATGCAGTGGCTCGGGATAAGACCCGTTGCGGCCTATTGGGTTGTCGGCATTTTGACCTGGGTGGCAATGCACCAATCCGGCATACACCCCACGATTGCCGGCGTTGCGCTTGGATTGATGACGCCCGTGCGGCCCTGGGTCGACGAGACCAGGTTCGATCATTTCCTCGCCTGGGCCAAAGAGGCAATCGGACCGGCCGACGTCGCTCCAAATCCCGAATCGGAATACGTGCGCCGGGCCGTTGCCCGTGCGGCGCGGGAAAGCATCTCACCACAGCGGCGCTTGGAGAATAGCGTCCACCCCTGGTCGGCCTTCGTCGTGCTCCCCATCTTTGCGCTTGCCAATGCCGGCGTGGTGATCGCTGCGGTCGACCCGACCGATGAAATCACAATAGGAATCATTGCCGGCCTCGCCATTGGAAAGCCCATCGGGATCCTTGCCTTCTCCTGGTTGGCGGTCACGCTCGGAATTGCGCGCAAGCCCGACGATGTTGGCTGGCCGCATCTGTTCGGCGCCGGCATGCTCGCCGGTATCGGCTTCACCATGTCGCTGTTCATTGCCAATTTGGCTTTCACCGGAACGCAGCTCGAACTGGCGAAGTTTGGAATCCTTGCGGCTTCCGTCATCTCCGGCTTGGCCGGAATGGCCATGCTCTTTCTGGTGACGGCAGGAGGTCGCAGCCGGCGCGAAGAAGAGTCAGGGGCATGACGATTTCGGCGAAAACCCTTCGGCTCAATAACGTGTCAGGAACTCGCCGGTTCGCTCCCGGATGCGGCTCTCGTATTGGTCGGGATCACACAGGAGAATAGTCATGAGTAAAGACCCTAAAGAGCGGCGTAAGGCGCCGCTGCAGACGCCGACGGATCTTGGCAGTAACGCGACCCGCGATATCGCCGGAGCGCTCAACGCGCTGCTCGCCGATGTCTTTGCCCTTTACCTGAAGACGAAGAACTTCCATTGGCACGTAAGCGGGCCGCACTTCCGCGACTACCATCTTCTGTTTGACGAGCAGGCCGCACAACTCTTGGCCATGACGGACGAAATCGCCGAGAGAGTACGGAAGGTTGGCGGGACCACGTTGCGCTCGATCGGGAATATTGCGCGACTCCAGCGCATTCCGGACAATGACGCCGATTATGTCGATCCGCTCGACATGCTGGCCGAGCTTAGGTCTGACAACCAGGCGCTCCTGGCCAGTATGCGCGAAACGCACGATCTATGCGATGCCGAGAATGATGTCGGCACCACGAGCATGATCGAGGTCTGGATCGATCAAACCGAGCGGCGCGTCTGGTTTCTGTACGAGGCAAGCCGGCGCGGCGACCCGACCGGCCACTAGGGCAAGCGCTTACACGCCGTTGTTGTCGCGCCGGTAGAGCCAATCGAAACGCCGGATGGTTGTCTGCCTGCTCCGTCGCGCCATGATAAAATTGCGCGCCTGCGCCAATGGCGTGTCGAGATGGTAAAGCCAGCCGAAGTGCCGTGAGGTTTGTTGAACGCGCACGGCACGTGGTCTGCGCAATCGCTCGTAGCGGCGAAACGCTGCAGCTGAATCGTTCAACTCTCCTGAGATACAAGCGGCAAGAGTGGCGGCATCCTCGATGGCGAGCGCGGCGCCTTGGGCAAGATACGGCAATATCGGATGAGCAGCGTCGCCGAGTAGCGTGACAGACCCTTCACTCCAGCGTTTGAGGCCGGATAGACGATAAAGCGACCAAATGCTCCAGACCTTGACCTGCTCGAGCAGGGATTTCGAATTGGAAGTCCAGCGCTCGAAATGCGCAAGCAAGGTCTCTTTGTCGCCCGACCGGTTCCAACCCTGTCCGGTGGTGGCACTTTCAGTGACCGCCACAATGTTGAGCTCGGCGCCACCGCCGACAGGATAATGGACAAGATGCGTTTTCGGCCCGAGCCAAAGCCCCACCTCGGGCGCGGCAAAGGGGGCGGGGAGACCCTCGCGCGGTAGCCGCGCCCGCCACGCGGTGGCCCCCGCGAAGCCCAAGCATGCCGTGGGGTTGATGATGGACCGAACTGTGGACCACAGGCCGTCGGCGCCGATCAAGCATGTGCCGCTGGCCTCGCTGCCATCGACAGCACGCGCAGTCACAGTATTGTCCGGTCGGGTGTCGACCGCGTTCAGATCGAACCCGGACCTCAAACCAACGGCGTCAATGCGAGCTACGGCTGAGCGCAGTCCGGCGTGAAGATCGGCGCGGCGCAAGGTCAAATAAGGCGAATCGTAGTGCCGGGTGGCCTCCTTGCCGAGCGGCAGCGAGGTGAGTTTGCGGCCCGTGAGGCCGTCATAGACAGAGATCGCTTCGGGCATGAAGCCGTAAGGTTCAATGGCATCCAGCACGCCGAGAGCGTCGAGGGCCCGCGTGGCATTCGGGCCGAGCTGAATACCGGCGCCCGTCTCCTCGACGAATTGAGAGCGCTCCAGGATTTCGCAGCCGATCCCGCGGCGCCCAAGCGCGATTGCTGTCGCAAGCCCACCGATGCCGCCGCCAGCAATGAGCGCCTGGTTCGGCATCAACGACGCAGCCCTAGGCCGCGGGCGCCCCCGGCGGGGCGGTCAATACGTAGATGCAGGATGGCGGATCGCTGTCGGTTGTCTTGAGCGTGTGATCGTGCTCGAACACGGTCGAGCAATAAGGACAGACGATCTCGGTTTCGCGGCCCATGTCGAGATAAACATGAGGGTGATCGAAGGGCGGGGTTGCCCCCATGCATTGGAACTCCTTGACGCCAATCCTGATCCGGTCGACGCCCGCATCGTTGACGAAGTGAGGCACGAAGCTTTGAGCCATGGATACTGCTCTTTGTCGTTGTCGTTCGATCGCGATTGGCCGCGAGCATAGTGACCCTGGACGGAAAGTGGTAGGCAAGAATGCAGAGCTTTGACTCCGGCGGCGTGGAGATCGCCTATGTCGATGAGGGCGAGGGGGATCCAATCCTCCTCATTCATGGCTTTGCCTCCAATGTTGCGGCCAATTGGCGCGATTCCCACTGGCTGCGAACACTAACCGCGGCATCGCGCCGGGCGATTGCTTACGACAATCGCGGGCACGGGCGAAGCGGGAAGCTCTACGACCCAAGCCGTTACGGCGCGCCGACGACGGCCGAGGACGCGCGCCGGCTGCTCGACCATCTTGCGATCGGGCGCGCCGATGTCATGGGCTACTCCATGGGCGCGCGTATCGCGGTATTTCTGGCGCTCGCTCATCCCGAACGCGTGCGCAGCCTGATCCTCGCAGGGACAGGCATCAATCTGGTGCGCGGCATGGTGGGGACCTTGCCGCTCGCGCGCGTGTTCGAGGCGCCCAGCATTGAAGACGTCACCAACAATACGGCGCGGAGCTTCAGGGCTTTCGCCGAGAGAACCGGAAGCGATCTTCAGGCACTCGCCGCCTGCCTGCGCGGTCCGCGCGAGAAGATCAGGATCGAGGATCTCGCCAGGATCGACGTGCCGGTCCTTATCGCCACAGGCAGCAAGGATGTCATCGCGGGCTCAAGCAGAGCGCTGCAAGAGATGATCCCTAACGCGCAACTCCTTGATATCGAAGGAAGAGACCATATGAATGCGGTGGGGGACGCCCGTTTCAAACAGGGTGTGCTCGACTTTTTAACCGGGCGGCCTTAGTTCAGTGCTAGTCCAATGTTTTGTCAGCCCAGTTCGAAGAAAGGGGCGATGAGAGGATTCGATGTCAAAACCCCTGGCGGCCGCGGAGCCGCACATCAAGAGCTACGATCCAGTCTGGAGCCAGGTGCGGCGCGAGGCTGAGGAAATCAGCGCGGCCGAGCCCGCGCTCGGCGGCTTCATCTATGCGAAGGTGCTGGTACATGACCGGCTCGAGGACGCCGTCTGCCATCGGCTGGCGCGCCGCCTCCAGCATTCGGCCCTCGACACCGGCCTTCTGCACAAAGTTTTCAACCAAGTGCTCGCGGCCGACCCGTCGCTGGGCGATGCGTTTCGTGCCGATATGGTGGCGTGGACCAAGCGTGATCCCGCCAGCAGCCGGTTGATCGAGCCGTTGCTCTATTTCAAGGGCTTTCACGCGCTTGAAACCTACCGTATCGCGCACTCGCTGTGGAAAGATGGGCGCAAGGATTTTGCCTATTATCTCCAGAGCCTCGTTTCGCGCTTCCTCCAGGTCGACATTCATCCCGCCGCCGAGATTGGCAAAGGCATAATGTTCGATCATGCCACCGGAATCGTCATAGGCGAAACTGCGGTGGTCGGTGACAATTGCTCGATGCTTCACGGCGTGACGCTCGGGGGGACCGGTAATGAGAAAGGCGACCGCCATCCCAAGATCGGTCGGGGTGTGTTGATCGGCGCCGGCGCCAAGATTCTCGG
>Ga0307425_1000459_pt1 | contig 25759 bp, 28 predicted proteins | sample SalMarWE160330MG_FD_202152 | JGI IMG/M metagenome (GOLD analysis project Ga0307425, IMG submission 202152) | Salt marsh sediment microbial communities from the Plum Island Ecosystem LTER, Massachusetts, United States - WE1603-30 | ecosystem: Environmental > Aquatic > Marine > Intertidal zone >...
GAACCGCCTCTTCCTCGCGCCGCTTGTTCTCGTCCTGCTTGCGCAAGCGGATCACCGATCTCAAGGCCTTGGCGTCAAAGCCATTGCCCTTGGCCTCGGCATAGACCTCGCGCAGATCGGCGGCGAGGGCGGCCTTTTCCTCCTCGAGCCGCTCAATGCGGGAAACGAAGGTACGAAGCTGGTCTTTGGCTGATGTCTGGAGCTGCACGGTTCAAGTCCCCTGGATTTCGATTCGAGCTGAGGCAAGCTTAGGGCCCGCCGATTCGCCGCGGCAAGATGCGCGCACGCTCTTATCCCGCTTATCCAGAGCGTCGTTCGGTCAAAGGCCGGCCCGGGCCCCTACCCTCTGCGTTGGGTTTTCTCCACCGGGGCCTCGGTTTGGTACTCTGCCTTCCACTCTTCGTAATCCATGCCGTAGACCGCTTCCCGCGCGTCTTCCTTGCTGAGGGGAAGGCCTCTTTCGGCCGCCGCGTCGCGATACCAATTGGCGAGGCAATTCCGGCAAAACCCGGCCAGCTCCATCAGGTCGATATTTTGCACATCGGTGCGTTCGCGTAAGTGCGTGAGCAGCCGCCGGAATGCCGCCGCCTCGATCTCGGTCTTCGTCTTCTCGTCCATGGCGGATCGCTCCGTCTTGCCAGCTTCGTCTGTGCAGGACCCATGCAGCTCGATCGCATAGAGCCCGTCTTTGGCGGCGCCCAGCACCTTGCCGAGGGCTTCCGCCAACCGCGCGGCCCATTCGGCCTGCCCTTCCGCCCCGAGGACCAGATCCTGCCGCAACTCGATCAGCGCATGAGCGAGCCCGCGCGCCGTACCGTGCCGGTAGAGCGTGTCGCCTTTGAGTTGTCCGGAATAGGGAACGTTGTCTCCGACCTCAAGCCCGGGAACAGACCGCAACGCGTCAAGCAAAGGCACCGCCAGCCTCGGGTCCTTGTCCCACAAGATGCCGGCACCCCATGGCCGCGGGATGCCTTTCCAAGCTTGGGTGAAGCTGTGCACCGAGACGATGACCGGCGGCCGGCCCATGTCGATCGCCGAATTCAAGGCGTGCTCGATGGCCCGGTGATAGGGCTTATAGAACGTATCGAGCCGCGCCTGGATGGCGGCGGCATCGAGCCCGACATTGCCCGGCACGATCAGTCCATCGGCGACCTGCATGATCAGCGTCGGATCGTCGAGACCGCGATTGGGATCGATCAGAAGCCGCGAGAAGCGCGACAGGATCGCCGGTGCGCCCAGCCTTTTAGCCAGCTGCTCGGCGACGGCGGCGGCGCCGAGATCGTAAGCAATGTGCCGGTGGAGGTCCTCCTCCTTGAGGCCGAGCCGGTCAAAGGCCGGCGGAATCGTGTTCTCGGCATGGTCGCAGAGAATGAGCAGGCCTGTGCGCGCGTCGCCTTCGATGCTGCGGTAGGGCGTTGTGCCCAAATCGTCTTGTGGAAGAGTGTCCAGACTTCGCTCCGCGCGGGAAAGGCTAACGCTTCTTTCTTGCGCATCCGCTTGCATCGCGGCAAGAAAAAAGCTTGATCGTGGCCCCGGTTGCGTCGCAATTGTCCATGATTTTCGACGGGTCTTTATCCGTCAACTCTGAGCTTTATAATCGGCCGCAATGGTCAGAGAAACGAAACGAATTCGAGGCTAACCTTCCGCATTCCTTAAGATGGCGGCCTCTCAGCGAGATAATGCCTAGTATAACTTCGATCTTGATCAGAACCGCCGGCAAGCGTCCCCTCACCTCTTCCGTGGCTTTGTGGCGCGGCTTGCTGACCGGCCTGATAATGGCGCTTGCCGCTTGTCTCGGTGCTGCCCCCGCGCAGGCCGACCTCAAGCTCTGCAACACGACGGCAAGCCGGGTCGGCGTCGCGATCGGGTATAAGGACACTGAGGGCTGGGCCACCGAGGGGTGGTGGAACATCGCCTCTCACAGCTGCGAGACCTTGCTCAAAGGCGTGTTAATCGCTCAGTTTTATTATATCCATGCCATCGATTATGATCGCGGCGGAGAATGGTCCGGGACCCTGTTTATGTGCACCGACGACAAATCGTTCACCATCCGTGACACCAAGGATTGTGAGAAGCGCGGCTATAAAAAGACCGGCTTCTTCGAGGTCGACACCGGCGAGGAACGGGACTGGACCGTCCGCCTTACCGATCCAGAAAACGAAACGCAGGCAAAATGAGGCGAGAGCGCCGGGTCAAGATCGTCGCTACGCTCGGTCCTGCATCCAACAATGAAGAGACGATGCGGCGCCTGTTCGAGGCGGGCGCCGACGTGTTCCGCGTGAACATGAGTCATTCCACGCATGACGGCCTGCGCGACATCCATGCCATCGTCCGTAAGCTCGAGATCGAATTCTCCCGCCCCATCGGCATCCTGGTCGATCTCCAGGGCCCCAAGCTTCGCATCGGCAAGTTCGAGTCGGGCACGATCAGGCTGAACGAAGGCGATATCTTGAGCTTCGTTCGCCGCGAATCGGTCGGCGGGCTGGGGCGCGTGCATCTGCCGCACCCGGAAATCTTTACCGCCGTGCAGCCCGGTCATCTGCTCCTGCTCGACGACGGCAAGTTTAAGCTCCGTGTTGTCGAGTCGAGCGACGTTCGCATCGATGCCGAGGTGATGTCGAGCGGCCTGCTGGGCAGCCGAAAAGGGATCAGCCTGCCTGACACCGTGCTCCCCTTTGGTCCCATGACCGAAAAGGATCGTGCCGACGTCGATTTTGCCATGTCGCTCGGGGTCGGGTGGATTGCGCTCTCCTTCGTGCAGCGCGGAGAAGACATTGCCGAGGTGAAGAAAGTCGTCCGTGGCCGGTCTTCGGTCATGGCCAAGATCGAGAAGCCGTCCGCACTCCATCATCTCGGGGAGATCATCGACAACGCCGACGCCATCATGGTTGGGCGCGGCGATCTCGGCGTCGAGATGCCGGTAGAGAAAGTCCCGGGCCTGCAGAAGCAGATTACCAGGGCTGCCCGCAACGCCGGCAAGCCTGTGGTGGTCGCCACGCAAATGCTGGAATCGATGATCTATTCGCCGGTGCCGACCAGGGCCGAAGTCTCCGACGTCGCCACCGCGGTGTTCGAAGGCGCCGACGCGGTGATGCTGTCGGCCGAATCGGCGGTGGGCAAATACCCGGTTGAAGCCGTCGCCACCATGGATCGCGTGGCCATCGAGGTCGAACGCGACCCGCTCTACGACGCCATTATCCACGCCCAGCGCATCGGTCCGGAGGCGACCGGCGCGGATGCGATCTCGGCCGCGGCCCGCACCGTGGCGGAGACGCTCAATCTCGCGGCCATCATCTGCTACACGGCGTCCGGCCTCACCAGCCTGCGCGCCGCCCGCGAACGCCCCAAGCAGCCCATCATCGCCTTGACGCCGATTCCCGCCACCGGGCGCAAACTGGCTCTGGTTTGGGGTCTGCATTGCGTGCTCACCGACGACCCCCGCGACCTTGACGATATGGTCGCCAAGGCCTGCCGCATCGCTTTCCGCGAGGGCTTTGCCCTTGCAGGCGAACGCGTGATCATCTCAGCCGGCGTGCCGCTCGGCATGTCGGGAGCCACCAATCTGCTTCGGATTGCCGATGTCGGAGACGCTTCCGACGACTATTCCGACGACTATTAGCCGCGCCGGCCGCTAGAGTTCGCGGGAGCCGACCTCGCGGGAGAGAAACCGGACCGCTTCGGTGGCGTTGTCGAGAAACGGATTCACCTCCAACGCTTTGCGATAGGCCTCGAGCGCGTCCTTCTTGGTGCCGAGAGCCTCGAACACGAGGCCGAGATCTTCCAGCGCCCGGTAATGCTTAGCGTCGCGATCAATCGCGCGCTTAAGATCGTCAAGGGCGAGTTGGTACTCCGCTTTCAAGTAATGCACCTTGGCGCGCAGATACCAGGCTTCGGCCTCATCGGGTGCGATGACGACCGTGGCATCGAGAATCTCACCGGCAAGATCAAGGTCCGGTTCCTTGGTGAAACGCGCGGCCCGGTTGAGCAGGAGATCGACCGTGTCGCTTCCCGTGGCACGCCAAAGCCTTTCGATGATCACCATGATCTGCTGAGCGGACCCCGCGTCCTTGGCCTCGCCAAGCTTCACATATAACTCGCCAAGCACTTTGGGCTTGTCTTCAGGGCTTGGCAGCGGGACGTCGAACGGCGACAGAACGATCTGGTCTTGATCGTTGTCTCCAGGGGAGTGTAGTGGCGTGCCGCCTTCGAGATCCTCTCTGAGCTCGGGCCGAAACATGCCGCGATCGAGTTTGCGCGGCGCGGTTTGGTCCGCAGGCGGCACTTCCAGATTTGGCAATTCGGTTCCGCCCGGCGCGATCTCGGCAGGCGCCCCGGCTTCAGACGGCGCCCATTCCTCGTCCTCGAAGGCAGAGGCGTCTGTGCCGGCAATGAAACCGATGGCGAAGAGACACGCGGCAACAACAACCGCGGTCGCGTTTGGCGGTGCTAAGCGGACGCTTCGATAGGTCCGCATCGGAGATTAGCCCTGTCTCGCCTTATAGCGGCGGTTGGTCTTGTTGATGACGTAGAGGCGCCCGCGCCGCCTTACCACGCGGTTATTGCGATGGCGCTTGCGCAACGCTCGGAGCGAATTCTTGATCTTCATGGCAAGCATCCATCCTTGCTTGGAGAAAAGGCGCTGGCGGGGGCCTTGTTAGCGCCCGACGGCAGAGCGGGCGGACCATAGGAAGGGCGGCCTGTTCTGTCAATATTTCCGGCCTTTTTGCCTCGCCCAGTCGGCGGGGAAAGCGATTGACAGGCGCCTTGCCGGTCCTATACTTAACCTTATGGTTAAGTATCAAGACACCACGCTGGACCGCACCTTCTCAGCCCTTGCCGACCCGACACGCCGGGCGCTTCTGGCGCAACTGGAAGCCCACACAAGCGTTTCAGTGAGCGAGCTTGCCCGGCCGTTTGCCATCTCGCTTCCCGCCGTCATGAAGCATCTCGACGTGCTGTCTGACGCCGGTTTGATCACGCGGCGAAAAGCAGGCCGCACCGTTACCTGCCAGTTGGCCGCCGCCCCGATGGAGCAAGCCATGGACTGGCTCAACCGTTACCAGCGCTTCTGGCCGGAACGCCTCGACCGGCTCGCAGCCTTTGTGGAGGAAGATCGATGCCCGCCCAAGCCAGCCTCGCCCTCAAGCCCAGCCTCACCCTCAAACGTCGTCTCGATGCAACGCCGGAAAAAGTCTACGCCGCCTGGACCGACCCCGAAAAAATCCTGAAATGGTTCGGTCCCGATTCCGGTCCCGTCCAGGACGCCGCCACCGATGTCAGAGTGGGCGGCCGCTATGCCGTATCGTTCTCGACCGAGGACGGCGAGCAGCATCATGTGAGCGGTGTCTACCGGGAGGTCGTGCCGGACCAGAAACTCGTCTTCACGTGGATGTGGCGCACCATGCCCGAGCGCGAGTCCCTGGTTACAGTTTTGATCAAGCCCGACGGTGACGGCACGCTTCTGACCCTGATCCACGAGCAGTTCTTCGATGAGCCCGCACGCGACCGCCACGCGGAAGGCTGGACGGGCTGCCTCGACAAGCTCGCCCGGTTCCTTGCCTAGCCCCGACGACAGGCTCAACGGCCCTTGATGGAGAAGACCATGGAGAAACAGAAGATTGTGCCGCCGGATCAATGGCTTGCCGCGCGCAAGGCCTTGCTCGCTAAGGAAAAGGCGCTGACCCGGGCGCGCGATCAACTGGCCGCCGAGCGGCGGTCGCTTCCCTGGGTCAAGGTCGAGAAGGACTATGTATTCGACACGGGCTCCGGCAAGAAGACGCTGGCCGAACTGTTCGGCGATAACAGCCAGCTCTTTGTCTATCACTTTATGCTCGGGCCCGGCTGGACGGAGGGCTGCCGGAGTTGCTCCTTCCTTGCCGATCAGTTCGACGGCGCGACCATCCACTTGGCTGCGCGCGACGTGGCGCTTGTCGCGGTTTCGCGCGCGCCGCTCGCCGAGATCGAAGGCTTCAAGCAGCGCATGGGCTGGCGCTTTCCCTGGGTGTCGTCCTTCAGCAGCGACTTCAATTTCGACTACCGCGTCTCGTTCAGGGACGACGAGGTGAACGCCGAGGGCGATTACAACTATGCGCGGCAGAAAGTTCAGAGCGAGGAGATGCCTGGTGCAAGCGTGTTCTACAAGGATGAAGACGGCACAGTGTTCCACACCTATTCCGCTTACGGTCGCGGACTCGATATCTTGATCGGGCCTTATAATTTTCTCGATCTCACGCCTAAGGGACGGGACGAGGCCGATCTGCCCTTCACCATGGCCTGGGTGCGCCATCACGACCGCTACGACGCGGCAAAGTCTTAGCAAGGAGAGCGTCATGCCAATCGCCGCGTCGAAGATCACGCCCTGCCTGTGGTTCGATACCGAAGCCGAACAGGCCGCGCGTTTTTATTGTTCAATCTTCAAAGATTCCAGGATTGGGACGATCAGCCATTTCAACCGCGAGGGAAAAGAGATCCATGGCAAGGACGCGGGCTCGGTCATGGCTGTCGCGTTCGAACTCGAAGGACAAAAATTCTCCGCGCTCAATGGCGGTCCGCAATTCAAGTTCAATGAGGCGATTTCCTTCCAAGTGCATTGCGACGACCAGACCGAGGTCGACTATTTCTGGGCCAAGCTTAGCGAGGAAGGCCAGGAAGGGCCGTGCGGCTGGCTGAAAGACAGATACGGCCTGTCCTGGCAGATCGTGCCCAAGGCTTTGTTCAACTTGCTGTCGGGCGCCGACCGGGAGAAATCAGAGCGCGTCACCAAGGCCTTCTTGCAAATGAAGAAATTCGATATCGCCGCGCTCGAACGAGCCTATGCCGGCCAGGATTGAGAACAGAGGAGCAGATCACGTGACCAGCACCACGACGAAACAGGGCAATCCGGCCAAGGGGTTCGAATTTTATATCAAGCGCACGGTCAACGCCCCGCGCGAGCGCGTGTGGCAGGCGTGGACCGAGGAGGAACAACTCGGCCAGTGGTGGGGACCCAAGGGCTTCGAAGTCGTCTCGGCGAAAGTCGATCTCCGGCCCGGCGGCACCTTCCATTATCTTTTGCGCTCGCCGAACGGTGAGGAGATGTGGGGGAGATTCCTGTTCCGCGAGGTCGTGCCACAGGAACGGCTGGTCTTCATCAGCTCTTTTTCCGATCCTGAAGGCGGCGTGACCCGGCACCCGCTGCACGAAGCCTGGCCGCTCACGCTCCTTTCGACGGTAACGTTCGCCGACGCCGGCGCAGGGAAGACTGACATTGCAGTCCATTGGGTGCCTTACGAAGTGACAGAAGCCGAGCGCAAGGTCTTCGAGGACGGCAAGGACTCGATGACGGCGGGTTGGACCGGAACCTTCGACAAGCTCGACGACTATCTTGCCAACACCTGAAACGCCAAGGAGCGCCACATGCACGCCAATCCCTATCTGATATTCGACGGCAATTGCGAAGAGGCGTTCGGGTCCTATGCCAAGATCCTCGGCGGCGAGATCGTCGCCATGATGCCGTACGAAGGCAGCCCCGCGGAGACAGGCGCGCCGGCGGAATGGCACAAGAGGATCCTGCACGCCCGCCTCGCCTTCGGCGACAATGTGCTGATGGCGTCCGATGCGCCGCCCGGCAGGTTCCAGAAGATGCAAGGCATGTCGGTCACGCTCAATATCAAGGACCCTGCCGAGGCCGAGCGCGTGTTCAATGCGTTGGCCGAAGGTGCGGTGGTCACCATGCCGCTCGGAGAAACGTTCTGGGCTGTCAAATTCGGCATGCTCACCGATCGGTTCGGCACGCCGTGGATGATCAATTGCGTGAAGCAGACATAACCGCGATCATCGATCGCTTCGTAACGGAGAACGCGAAATGGCCTATGTCGACGGCTTCATCATTCCTGTGCCTAAGAGAAAGTTCGAGGCTTACCGGCGCCTTGCCAGGAAAGCCGCGAAGATCTGGCGCGATAATGGCGCGCTCGATTTCAAGGAATGTGTTGCCGACGACGTCAAGAAAGGCAAATGGACGTCGTTTCCGCGCAGCGTGAAGCTGAAACCCGGCGAGACCGTGGTGTTTTCCTGGATCACCTACAAGTCGCGCGCGCACCGCGACAAGGTCAACGCCAAGGTGCTGAAGGACAAACGCTTTGCCGCGATGGCGGACCCAAAGGGGATGCCCTTCGACGGCAAGCGCCTGATCTATGGCGGCTTCAAGGTGTTTATCAGCGCTTGAGGCGCCGCCTGCGGGATGCTTACCTACGCCATATTGGCTATAAGGGCGTCGGCCACGACTTTCATGTCTTTGCCGTCTATGAAGATCACTTGTGGCTCGTATTTATTGGAATACAAGTTACTTAGTGTTTTGAAATAACTGTTACGCAAGCATATATATTTGGTTTCTTTCCTACATAATGTTTTGTTAACAATCGCTGGGAATTCCATCTCTCTATCAGTCAAATCCTTTAACACTGTTAGATTCCTTCCCAGATCAAAATAAACTGATGGGTTTGTTCCTTCATTTTGTTTAATGAGCCAAAGAGTCCGTGTATTTCTACCAGTGCCAATCTTGCTGCCAGTATCTACATATAGATTATGGCTCCTGAGTTCTTTAGCTACGTTTCCTTCATAATCTTCAATATCAAATACGTCATACTCTGGCTTCATTATCAGGAGTTTTTTGTTGTCATTTCTTAGAGGTGGCACGACTCTTTTAATAAAATTATTAAAAAAACCATCTGCCAAAGCCTTCAGTACTGCCTTTCTCCTTGGAACAACAAATAAAGCAAACGTGCCTGCAATGCCTATGAAGCCAGCGACATACCCCAAGGCTTCTTCTCTAATTACATTATCACTGAGCATGATCCCCAGTGATGCGTACACCTCTTCTGGCATAATGGTCGATATGATTGGTGTCTTGAAATAGTGCAAAACCGCCCAAATACCAAAGAGAAGGGCACACAAGGTCCACCACAAATAACGCGACGATGTAAGGAAATGCCAAGCCCTACAGGGAAACGCCCTGATCGCGGCGATTAGCTTTTTCATATCGAAGATCACCCTGGCGCTGCTAAAGCAGGTCAGTTGTTAGGCGTTAATTTGCAACCTTTTGTGTCATAATCCATAGAAAGCAAGTACCTGGTTGGCAAGTCGAAAGTTACGACGTCTTTCCAGCTAGTCCCTTGGCAGAAGAACAAATAGCTCTCTGACATGATGGACCCAGAGGCAATGCCTTTCGACGCCTGCGCCAGAAACTGCTGCAAGCTGTGAATGCGTCAGTGGGATTGGTCGAGGCGGCCTGATGTCGAGTCAGGGATAAGGATTAGATGGCACAGCGATCGCGGAACCGTCTTGTACTGATTTGTCTGATAATCGTTGGGATCGCCTCATGCTTCGGCGTGCTCTTCGTCAACGATGCGTTTCGATGGAGTACAAAAGCACCCCGAATATTTGTCAATTTTGAAGATCGGTGCAATTCAATCGAGTATGCATCCGCACTGTTGCGGATGGAAAAAAAAGCCGCCTATCTAATTATTGAAGCTAAGAATGACACCACGCGTCCCTGTCCTTTCAAGAACTTCGCGCTCATCACCTTTGAGGATTTAGTTACCACCAGAGGCGAAGCACATAATTGGACCAGGTTTGAACTTGAAGGAGAACCTAAGTGGTACAAGATTGATTACGACGATCTGAGAGTCGGTTTTGGTAAGCTTGCGATACAAGTCTTTGCAATCACGCGCCGGTTCCGAGATTGCGTAGAGAGCGGGACCGGCATTGAGCTGGAACCCATGGACCAACTAAGGGGAAAAGGGGCTCCGGCAGAGGTTCCATGCGCTTCCCCACTAGAAGTGGCCGTAGAGTTCTCGCACGATGTGTATGATGTAAGCTCCGCGCTGCCTACAACATTTGTTGTGGGGGCCACCAGCCAGTTTACCAAAGTCGCGTGGCGCGGAAGACCAGCTTGGCCAGCCGCCGGCGTTGCTCATCGCACAATAGCGAGTGCTGAAGTCCGGCTTAATAATAGGTTCGATCAGCTAATTCAGGAGACGGTTACAGTTACCGGATCTTCGGTGTTCGGCGCAGTGTTGTCAGTCCTAGTCGGTATGCTTGGAAGACCATTGAAGACAGGCGGTGGGCTGGAACGTGCGAGGCATAAATTTGCTACCCGTCTCAGAGCTTCAAAAAGAAGCGGTCAGAAATCGAAAATTCGCGAAAGCGCCATTCCTAAAAAGAGCCGGTCTCGGAAGTCGAAGCCACGTAAGCAACGGAAATAGCAGAATTGCGATGGGATTGGCTACTTCGCCATCGCGATGTTCGTTTCCATCCGGCAAGCTTTGAAGAATTTGGTGGGCGCGACTGGGATCGAACCGGGTGTTTATCAGCGCTTGAACGCGCCGACAGGGTAGCGGCGGCGAGAGGCCGCCGCTCCCTACTAGCCTACGAACAGCTCTTCGTAACTGTATCCCACGTCATGTGGGCCTTTTCGCAAGCCGACTTGGTCTTCGGCGCGTCGGCGGCGAAAGCCGGCGCGGCAGCGCCGGCCACAAGACCGACAGTCACAAGCAGGGTAACAAGGTTCTTCATGGGAGGTCACTCCTACTAGAAAATAGCTACCTCGCTGGTAGCTCATGGCAGATATGCCCAAACCGAGATCGGCGCTCTGAGGCGAAGTAGCGCTGGGGCTAACAGCCACTGCGGCGAAGTTGCGCGGCGCAATTTTCGTCAAGTTCGATGCGGCGAAATGCGCGGTGACGGATGGCCGCGCGGCACTTTCACTTTCGACAGGAAAATGGACAAGGACCTGGTGTGGGATTCGTAGCTAAGGCGTCACCTTCCGTGAGCGCCGCTCTTTGCATGAAGGAGAGTCCCCATGCGAAACACTATCTTGACTCTTGTTTCCGCCGGTTCGCTCACACTCACAGTCCTGACACCGGCCTTGGCGACTGGCGTGTGCGCAGACTATCCCGATCTCCGCAACTGCCCGATCTATGGAATCTCTGAAAACTCGCCTTCCCTTCAGCTGCCCTCCAAGCACATTAGGCACGCTCGGAGTGTCGGCTATCACCATCACGGGTAACATGGTCGGGCTTACCTGAAACGAGAGGGTGCTCGCTTCGGCGGGCGCCCTTTGCCATCCAGGTTAAATATGTTGGCCGCGACTGGGATCGAACCAGGGACGCTGCGCGAACGGTGAAGCCTCAGGTCGCCGTTACTGCGAACCCTGCATGGTCATTGCCACCCATCCGGCGCAAAACTCGACGAATTTCCTGGTGGACTCTGAAATTGACGTTTGCGTCTGCGCCAGACGAGGGTCCAGAGGAATGCGCGCACTTGGGACCTTGGCTAACAGGGCCGTGCGGGCCAGAGCCTCGTCATATTGCCTGAGTGCCTCCGGTCCCTGTCCCAACAGCCGCAGCCGCTCGAGCGCCTCCCCGATCTCCGGAAAGGTGCCGGTTCCGCCGCTCCACCGATAGCTTTCTCTCAGCTCTTGCGGCGTTTCAGATACGTCATAGGCGATGGTGCCTTGACGGTCGGAGTAGATCGGCCGGTTGGTTCCGATTTCGTAAAATCGCGCCCACTCACCGGAAGCGGACTTGCTGCGCGAGAGCCAATCGGCGGCACGGCGCGCGGCGTGCAAATAGGTTTCATGCCCCGTCGCCGTATAGAGGTCGAGCAAAGCGTTTATTGCGTACGCCGTCTCAAGCGAAGAGTAGGCGAGCGGCTCGAACGACCGGCCAGCAGCCGGGTTCAGCGAAGCGGAATATTGCTGGGCGAATGCCGCTTGCTGTGAAGGCCCTTGCGCTTCAAGCAGGAAGTCGCCGCCGCGCTCGGCAGCCGCAAGATACTCGGCGCGGCCGTATCTTTGATGGGCCGTGAGCAGCAGCCGTATCAATCCCGGCGTGACATCGTCATTCAACGTTGACAACTCATGATACCCCTCGTCGTGGCCAACCTGCTGCGGCCAGCCTCCGCGCGCATCCTGCGCCCTGACGACGAACGCAAGGCCTTTGTCGATCATCGCTGTCAGCCATGGGGGCGATGGCACATGTCTTTCGGCAAGTGCGTCGTCGAGAGCGAAGGCGAAGTATAGGATCGACGCAGAGGTCCCATCGTCGAACGTAGCGAGCTGGTCGATTTGTTCGGGGGCCCGGCCAATGCAACGCCACGCCGGTCGCGCCTCCGACGGCCAACCGCCTGCCGGCGTCTGCACGCAAGAAATTGCACGGCCGATGCTGACCGCTTCCAGGAGAAGGCCGTCGTCGCGAGTAGCGCGTGAAGCAGCGAGCAGGACGACGCCCAATTCCTGAGCGGAGCCGCGCGGCCGGGTCACAACCGTTTTGATTGGAAGCGGCGTGCTCGAACTCGCGCGCTCGAAATGCTGATCGTTCCTCCAGATGCCGCCGAGTCCGCCATGAAAGGCGAGCTGTTCCAGTCGAGGCTTTAACTCGATGTTGAATTGCGAGGATCGCGTATTGCCGGCATCTCCACTGAAGTAATGTATTCGCCGCCGGAGCGAGAGATAGTCGAAATGTGGAGTGCGATCCTCCACCAAGTCGTTCACACTTCGTAGAAAGCGGTCATCATATCTGAACCTCCGCAACAAGACCGCGGCGTCGTTCTCTTCAATGCCCCTCAGTATGGCCGCGTCGGGAAGAACATTTGCGCGCAGACGCTTATAAGACCAAACAGCCAGGTTCGGCGGCACCAGCAAGCCGGCGTGATAAGCGTCAATCGGTTTGTCGGCAGCGATCATGTTGGTTCTGTTGGAGGCCAGCGCCGCAATGAGCCGCGCCGATTGCTGCGTGAGAGTCGGTTTTCTGCTCAGGTAGCTCTGGGCTGCCTGAACGCCGTCGAGCATCTTGATGGCGATGGCGCCTGACACGGCTATCAGCCCGAGGGCGACAATGCTTCGCTGCCAGAGCGGCAATTTGGGGCTTTTGAGCGTGAAAAGGCCCACCTGCTTGGACCATGTCACCATCGCGGCGACGCCGGCGCCGCCCAGCCAGCAAATCGGCGGAAGGACAACCACCAAATGATGGTCCCAAAGGGGCCGGTGCATACTGAACAACAGCAAGCCGAGTACAAGCCAGGACAGAGGAATGAAAAAACTCTTCCGGCTCCAAATCAAAAAGAACGCAAAGCAAACCGCCGTGAAGAGAGCCGCCACGGAATCTCGAAATAACAGCGCGACGAGTTCGCTCAAGCCTCCCCGGTGTGGATAGGTCCGCGACAATGCGACTTTGATGTGGGGAGCAAACAGCTGCCGAGTCTCTGTATTGCACAACACTACAAAAACAAGAGTTAAGCACAGCGCCAAGATGCCGATGAAAATTGCCGCCCGGCCGATGCTCTCCCGGTCGGGCTTCTTGCCGCCATCGACCAATAGAGCAACTAAGAAGCTCGGCAGCGCCACGGCAGAGAACATCTTTGTCGCGATTGACGCCGCGAAGATCATTGCACCAGCGACGAGGGACAGGCGCGTTGGCGCGCGCCGATTTGCGGTGACCACGTCCAAAGCCAAGAGCGCCAACGCGACCGCCGGCACCCCGAGCATGACCGAGACGGACGTGCGCAAGAACAGCGGGTTGGTCACAAGGATGGCGATGGCCACCGCAGCCGCCAGCGTTCCCTCAAATCGCCGCACCAGGCGAAAGAGGCTCAGCACGAAAATTGCAGCGAAGACGAGAATTGTCGTGCGCGCCGCGCCGATTGAAAATGGAGCGAAGCTGTGTACGGCAGAAAGTATGTAAGTCAGTAAAGGCGGCTGGTCGCTCCAAATATCCGTATAGAGCGAGAACCCGTTGGCAAGGAGAGCGCCCTTTTCGAGATTGATGCCTTCATCGCCATCGATTTCGTACAAATTCCACCAATCGGCAAGAACGTACATATACGCAAAGAAGGAAACGACCACAGCCGCGTCTATTGCGATACTGGTTAGATTTACGCGTTTCGGCATTGCCGGCTTATCTCGGATTGGTCACTGTGTTAGCCAATCGGCCCATGCATTTAAGACGATGGACCGACTTTCATTAGGATACCTATAGGGACCGGACCCCGTGTTTCTGCGCTCGTCGACAAGCCGGATCGGCCGGCATTGGGGTCTGCTGGCGGTTCTCGCCTTATCAATCCTGCTTAACAGCTACCATCTTGATTGGGGATTGCCCAACGACGACTCCTGGAGCAACGACTCGATCTCACCCGGGGAGCCGATCAAAGTTTTGAATGTGTACGCGTCGAACAGTCGCTACAAATACCCTCTGTTGCAGTCCTGGGTGGATTATGCGGCCTCCCTGCCTGTCTTGATGTATTGGTCATCAAGCGGAAAATACGATTTTTCCTGCCGCAGTCCCACACGACAGTGCTTTCCGGACTATTACCATCAGCTCTCGGCATTGATATTGGTCCATCGAATTGTGACCGTTCTCATGGCGGTTGGCGTTCTGATCGGCGTCTACTCCCTGTCAATGTCGCTTTTCGGCGATCGCCTGGCAGCGACTTTGGCCGCCGCCGCCGTGGCCGTCTCAAATGTGTTCGTAATATTTTCTCACCTGACGAATGTCGACGTCCCTTCGTTGTTCTGGTTCACATGGTCGTTGGTTTTTTACGTCAGGCTGTTGAAGACCCAGGCAGCGAAAGACTACGTGGCGTTTGGAATACTGGCGGCTTGCGCGTTGTCGACCAAGGAATCCTTGGTCGGCGCTTACGCGTTTACCGGTCTGGTGATTCTACTCACCGTCCTCACCGCGTATCGCGACCAAAAAACAGCCCTTGGACCGGCGGCAAAGAATATTGCCTGGCTGCTTCTGGCCCTCCTGGCAGGCTACGGGCTGATCAATAACGTCTGGTTCAATTTTTCAGGATTCCTGGGGCATCTGAACTTCTGGTTCGGCGCAGATGGCGGTGTCAGCCGGTACTGGGACAAAGCTCCGGGAACGATCGGCGTCGTTGCCTCGATGGTCGACTATGTTGGACGGGAGGCCGGCATTGCATTGGCGGCGTTTAGTGTCTGCGGTCTCTTGTATGCATTATGGGCTCGACCGCGTGAGGCACTTTGGATGCTGTTGCCCGCCTTGTCCTACGTCTTGTTCTTGATCTTTTTCATACAGAATTACCTGTTCCGCAGCAGCCTCCCTTTGATCGTATTGATCGCGCCTTTTTCGGGATTGCTCGCGGCACATCTGCTGCGCATGCGCCGGCCCTTGTCCTTCGCAGGGCTTGCATTCGTGGCCCTGGTGTTTGGCTACAGTTTCTTAAATGCAGTCAATTCCGACATGGCGATGGCCAACGACAGCCGGTACGCGGCGGAACGATGGATAGCAAAGAACATCGATCGCTCGAGTTCGGTCGGCGTGTTCTCCGGCGGCTATCTGCCACGCTTGGAAATGCTCGGCTACAGCCCTGAGAGGATTAAGATGGAAACCGTCCAGCAGACCGGAGGCCGTGACCAGTTGCCGGACTATCTGATTATGGTGTCGAAGTACTATTCGCGGCTTCCAGCTGCGTTCACGCGCAATCTTTTTGCAGGACAATACGGATACAAACCGGTCTGGAGTTACCAGTACCGCTCCCCCTTGGGCGAGCTCTTGGGTTTCGACCTCGACGCCGTCGGGCCCGACCGGATAAACCCGCGGATCGTGATCCTTTCGAAAAACCCGTGATGAGTAACCTCATTCCATCAGACGCTATCGGGAACGGTCATGATACGCGCCTAAGGCATAACGGATGACAACAGATAGGACTCTTGCTCCGTAGGTGAGCGGGTTCAAATAGGATTTCTCATCCGCGTATCGGGTTGGGATGCCGATCTCATCTATGACCATCCCACGCGCGCGTGCGCTTGCAATCACTTCGAGATCGAAGTCAAACGAGGAACTCAAATTCGAAAACGGTAAGTTTTCGACGGCGCGGCGGCTGTAAAATAGGAAGCCCGAATGATAGTCAGTCAAATTCAGTCGAAAAACCGCGTTCTCTAGCCGTGTAAGAATTTTCCCCGCGATAAACTTATAGAGCGGCATGTTCCCTTGCAGGGCGGTTCCGTCCTTGTGCCTTGAGCCTTGTAAAATGTCGATCTTGCCGCGGCACATAGTGTCCACGCCGCGCTGTATGTCTTCGGGAGGATACTGACCATCGGCATGAAGACAGACGGCGTAGTCGCACCCATAATCTTTACAGAGCCCTAGCCCCCTACTGACGGCGGCGCCGTATCCCTGATTCAAGGCAAGCGTTAAGACTTCAATCTTTTCATTATCGCGGGCCAGCTCGAGAGCGACATGCTCTGTATCGTCTCGGCTTCCGTCATTGATGATGAAAACGCGGCGGATTCTATTCCAAGTGCTTTCAGGAATGCGCTCGACGACATTGGGAAGTGTTTGGCCAGCGTTATATGCCGGAATAATAACGCAAATCGATTTCAAGGAGTGAGTCATGCGCCCCTAGATCCGTGCCATTAACGCTCTGCTGGACCAGGGTTTTTCCTAGGCCACGACCGTGGGCACCGTTCGTGCCGTCCAGGATCGCTCAGATTCTCCAGCGATGTAACCTTCGAGCAACACATTTGACGACGCGGCGTGAGTATAAAGGGGATTGGGGTAAGATTAGATCGCTAACATTTGCTGCGGGACTTGATGTCACATCATTCCACTGATGGGCACGCGAGTAGACGGTTTGTCCTACTTGGATGTGGCGGCTTCATTGGTAGCCACCTCCTCGATGCGTTGTTGTCGGATCAGACGAACTTTGTCGAAGGGTTCGATCTGGACCCACGAAAGATCCAGCCTCATCTCTCAAATCGGAGGTTTCGCTTCCACTGTGCATCGATCCACGATGTGCATGCAGGCGGAGACCTGCAAAACGCGATAGAGGCAGCGGATATCGTCATCAATCTTGCCGCCATATGTAATCCTTCCGAATACAACAAGCGTCCGCTCGACGTGATGCGGCACAACTGCCTCTACATGATACCGGCGCTCGAGCTTTGTGCCAGGTTGAAGAAATGGATTGTTCATTTCTCGACGTCGGAGGTCTATGGGCGCACGATTTCGAGCTACCTAAAGGGCGGGGACTATTCCGACACCAACCTTTTCGAACAAGATGAGGATAAGACCCCACTCATTATGGGTCCAATTCATAATCAACGGTGGTCCTACGCGTCCGCGAAGCAGTTGGCCGAGAGATACATTTTCGCGCTTCATAAAGAGGAAGCACTTCCTTTCACCATTGTCCGGCCGTTCAATTTCTTCGGACCGCGCATGGATTATATTCCGGGCCAGGATGGCGAAGGTGTGCCACGGGTTCTTGCCTGTTTTATGCAAGCGTTACTCGATGGAACCCCGATGCGGCTTGTGGACGGCGGCGTTGCGCGGCGCACGATAACGTCCATCCACGATGCGATTGATGCATTAGAACTGATGATCGAACGCCCTGCTAACGCGCAGAATCAAATTTTTAACATTGGCAGTCCCGAAAACGAAGTCAGCATCTCGGAATTGGCGATATTGATGCGCGAGATTGCCGCCGAGGTGCGCGGCGATGACACCATCAGACAACATCCAATCGAGCATATTTCCAGCTTGGAGTTTTACGGGCCGGGCTACGAAGACTGCGACCGTCGTGTGCCGAATATATCAAAGGCAAATGAACTGTTGGGATGGGCGCCAAAGCGCTCATTGGACGAGACGCTGCGGGAGACCATTGAGTACTATTATGAGCACTATGGTTGTCGGCAACTCCACGCGGCCGAATAGCAATTCTCCGTTTTATCCCGCAACGGATCGGTAGGGCAGATTGGGACCGGCCGAGCACGAGACGAGATGCGTGCCGTTTCTTCTCAATCGCTCGATCGCTGGAAGAGCCACAAAACCAGGCTGCACGTGAGCGCTATAAGGCACACGATCGCAATAGGGTCGGCGACAGCGTTAAAGCGAAGCAAATTTTGCGTGGCGACCGCATACAGGACCACCATGCCAAGAGCCGGCGCGGCATAGGTCAAGAGGTCCAAACGGCGGCGCCAAACAGCAATGACGGCGAATAGCACGAGGACCGGCCCGATGAAATAGGAGCCTCGCCACAGGAATGGCCCGGTCAACAGAACATGCCTGATGGGATCGGAGAGGATGCGGCCTATTGCGCGCCTTTGTAATTCCGCGTCCGCGGCGCTTTCAAAATTTGGATTCCCTTGACTTGCAAAGTCTCGCTCAATTTTTCTCCGTTCTGCACGCGCCTTGGAATAGTAGGTGATTGCCTCCTCGGGAGCGGCGCGTGCTTCAGCACGCTTTTCCGCCTCCCGAAATTCATTATGAGTGTCGGTAAGCCTTTGTAGTCTGCCGCCTTTTTTTAAATCCTCTTCATTGAACCCAAGCACCCTCCCGATAAACTCACGGACAGCGCGGGAGTGCGCCCATGCATAGAATGTCCCTTTGTATTCGGTCCAGCTCATTTGGTCGTAGTTGGCGCGCATCATAAGGATGACGCCGGCGCGTTGGCTGACCTGGGCCGAACCAAAATAATAATAGTTTCTCGCCATCCACGGGCCGAGCACGATCACGAGGCCGATCAGGAATGCCGCTACCCGCATCACCGAAATGTCGATGCCGCTAGCCGTCAGACCGCGCCCCCCTCGCCAAACCGCCAAGACGGCGAAAAGAACAATCAACCCGAGACAGACATAGAAGAAGACGGCCTTGGTCAGTGTCAGGAGAGCGAAGCTGACACCGGCAAGGAGGTAGTATCTGCCTTTTCCCGTTCTCACAGCCAACAGGGCGAGCAAAGACGAGAGAGCGAGAAGTGCGGCCGCCGCCGGCTCGGTGAAAAGCGTGTCCACCTTCACATACGCCTTGTCGGCGCTAAGCCGCAGCCCCACGAACAGCGCGCCGAGAACCGCAACAAGGTAGGTCTGCGTTAACGCCAGCAAGGCGCCGAAGACGCTCAAACTGAGCACGAGAGCCCAAAAGATATTGGACAGTTTTACCAGCCGGATCCCAGGGCCTTGTTGGAGGAAGGCAAAAGACAGGGGCCCATGTACCGCTTCGAGGATTTTGAACCACCCGGCAAGAACCACAGCGGGGACCGGCTCGCGATAATTGGTCGGGACCGCCACCGGATAGGACGCGATCACTGCGTCCGGACAGCTGGTTTCTTCCCCACATGGATTAGTCCTGGAGACGACACCCTGATTGGCGAGGTTGAAGCCCATTCTCAGCGTATGCCACGCATCGCCGGTGATCTCTGTGTCCGATATCGAACCAATCCACGACGCAATCAGGACGCCGAGCGCTAACACACCGACGACCGCCCGTAGCATCGAACTGTTCCAGAGACGACCGAGCTTCACCGGTTGCTTTCCCCCGAGGTTGCCGAAACACAGACGCGACGCTGCTTCCGTCCAGCGAGCGTTTTAGGGGAATGGTGGGCGCGACTGGGATCGAACCAGTGACCCCTGCGATGTCAACGCAGTGCTCATACCGCTGAGCTACGCGCCCGTTTTTTAAAGCCGGACCCGGCTTCTATATCGGCTGCGGTGCCGCCAAGGCAAGCCGCGCGTCTGCTTGGACGTTACGCCGCGAGCAACCGCTCCACCTGATCGACCAGGTCGCGCAAGTGAAACGGCTTCGACAGGATTTTGGCATCCTTCGGCGCTTGGTTGTCGGGGTTCAGCGCGACCGCGGCGAAACCGGTGATGAACATGATCTTGAGATCGGGATCGAGTTCGGCCGCTTTCCTCGCAAGCTCGATACCGTCCATCTCCGGCATGACGATGTCGGTGAGGAGAAGCGTGAACGGCTCCTCCTTCAGGCGCTCATAAGCCTCAAGCCCGTTCCCCGACGATATGACGTCGTAACCGGCCTTTTCGAGGGCCTTCACCAGAAAGCGGCGCATATCCTCGTCGTCTTCGGCAAGAAGAATACGCTGAACGCTGCCGGCCCGCGGATCATTCGCCTCCATTTTCGTCCCCCCTCGACTCTCGCCTGTTGGGCGTACACAAACTTGGTAAACGACTTGGTAAACAGCTTTGTCTTGGGGCCGCCCTTGGCCCGGGGGCCCCGTGACACTAAATCATCGCGTCTATTTGCTTTTTGCACAAGGCAGAACACGCCTAGACAGGTTCAACTCTCATTGGCAAAGTTTACGAGCGATTCCGGGGACCCGAGCAGCGATGTCCAACGACCGGCCAATGAGCCCGACTGAAGTCGAGGCGATCGAGACCGAGCTTACGCCGCCCTTCACCGTGGACCGGCCTGAAGCCCTGAAACTGCCCCTCGTCTTCAACTCGCCTCATAGCGGCCGGGTCTATCCCAAAGCCTTTCTTGCCGCCTCACGGCTCGATTCGCTGGCGCTGAGGCGCTCTGAGGACTCCTATGTCGAGGAGCTGTTCGCCTTCGTCACCGGGCTCGGGGCGCCCCTGCTCCACGCCCATTTCCCGCGCGCCTTCCTCGACGTCAACCGCGAGCCCTATGAGCTTGATCCGGTTCTGTTCCGCGATGGGCTACCCCATTACGCCAATACCCAGTCGGTCCGGGTGGTCGGCGGGCTTGGCACGATCGCCAGGATCGTTTCGGAATCGGACGAGATCTATCGCGAGCCTCTCACCGTGGGCGAGGCGTTGGAGCGAATCAACCGCCTCTACACGCCTTACCACGACACCCTGAGCGCTCTTCTCGCCGAGGCGCACCGCGCCTTCGGCTGCGCCGTGCTCATCGATTGCCATTCGATGCCGTCGAACCCGATCACCGAACAGGGCGGTGCGCGCCCGGACTTCGTGCTCGGCGACCGGTTCGGCACCTCCTGCAATGGCGACCTGACGAGGCTCGCCGCCGATAAGCTCTCAAGTCTCGGCTACGCCGTGGCGCTCAACCGGCCATATGCCGGAGGGTACATCACCGAGCATTACGGCCGCCCCCACAAGACCCAGCACGTGCTGCAGATCGAGATCAATCGCGCCCTCTACATGGACGAGACGAGCTTCGAGAAGTCGGGCGGATTTGCGCGGCTGCGGGCCGACCTGGAAAGCATGGTCGAGGCGCTGATCGCGGGGCTTTCGGGCCTTGCCGTCCCCCGCGCGGCGGCCGAGTAACTCAATCGGCGATAAAAAAAGGGCCGCTCGGTTAGGAGCGGCCCAAGTCTAGGGAGGAAACGCCCAAGGAGGGCGGCGATACGGCCTGGAGTGCCATACCGCGTTGCAACAATATGTCATTGCGGCGCACAAATATCAAGGCTTTCGCGACGTTATTAAGCGGCATTTTCGAGACAGTGATGCATTTCCGCCACCAAAGCTTACCGCTCCAGTCACCAAGCCGGCTTTTGGCCAAAAAGCCTTGACTCATAAGGCAAAACAGCCCCAAGCCGTCCCCGTGACCAGGCAAGATCCGCTCGAGTTCGACGCCCTTCTGGCGGCCGCGCACGCGCTCGCCGATCTCGCAGGTGCGGTCATATTGCCGCATTTCCGCACAGAGCAGGCCGTCGACCACAAAGGGGGCAATCTGTTCGACCCGGTCACGGCCGCCGACCGTGACGCCGAGAGCGCCATACGCGCGAAACTTGCCGAGCTCTACCCGTCTCACGGCATTATCGGCGAGGAGTTCGGCACTGAGAACCGCGAGGCGGACCATTGCTGGGTGATCGATCCGATCGACGGCACGCGCTCCTTCATCCTCGGGCTGCCGATTTGGGGCACTCTGATCGGGCTGACCCGTGGGGACTTGCCTTTGCTCGGGCTGATGGACCAGCCCTTCACCGGCGAACGGTTTTGGAGCGGTGAAAAAGAATCGTTCTTCCGCCGCGACGGTGAGACCAAGGCGATCCGCGCGCGGGCCTGCCCAAGCCTGGATCAGGCGCTGCTTGCCACCACCAGCACCGATTATTTCACCGCCGAGGAGGAAAGCCGCTTCGCCGCCCTGACCGAAAAGGTGCGGCTGCGGCGCTTCGGCGGCGACTGCTACAATTATTGCCTGCTGGCGATGGGCCATATCGACCTCGTGGCCGAAGCCGGGCTGAAGCCGTTCGATATTCTTCCTCTGATCCCGATCATCGAAGGCGCGGGCGGCGTGGTCTCGGATTGGACGGGCGGCGATCCGCGCGCCGGCGGCTGCATCCTTGCCGCGGGCGATCGGCGCGTTCACGCCGCCGCAGTCGAAATCCTGTCGGGGTCGCGCGCGGGCTAGCTCGCCTTGCTCAGGGCCGCCTCGCCAACGAAGGCGTCGAACGCCGCCCAGAACTGCTCGCGGATGTCGTCCCGCTCTTGCATGATCTCATGGCGTGAGCCTCTGATGACGACTTGCGAGCCGATTTTCAATCGCGTTGCGAGTGCCTCAACCGCCTTGTTCGAGACGATCTTGTCGTCGCTCGCCGACAGCATGAGAACCGGCACGCGAACGCGCCGCGCAAATGTCTCGCTGTTGATCATGTCGGTGGTCTGAAGCGCGGCCTTAAGCCAGCCGATGGTCGGCGCCTCGATGGCAAGCTGTGGCGCCACCTGAAGCACCGAGACATTGCGCAAGAAGCGTTCGCGGTCGGAGGTCAGCGGGTTGCCTTCAAACGGTGGATCCTGACGGCTCTTGTCGCCCGGCACCGCCAACCTGCCAAAGCCGAGCAGCGTGGCTGCATCGGCAAGGCTCTCACAGATCCCTTCTGGCATGGGCAACCGCGCGATCTTCACCATTGGAGAGGTCACGACCATGCGGCTGAACCAGCAGCCGCGTTTGGTCGAAACTCTGAACAGCACCGCCGCGGCCATGGAGTGAGCGAGCGCATAGAACGGCGCCGGACAGTCCGGCAACACCACCGCCTTCATGAAATGGGCGAGGTCCTGCTCGTACTGGGCAAAATCTCTGATGTGACCTTTGAGCGGATTCCAGGTGAGCCGGGTCGAGCCCCCCTGCCCGCGCCAATCGAGTATGGCCACGGCATAACCGCGGCGGCGGAGCTCGCCGACGACCTCGAAATATTTCTCGATGAATTCGCCGCGCCCCGGAAAGATGCAGACCGTGCCGCGCCGCTCGCGCAGCGCCGACTGCCAGCTTGCAAAGCGGCAACGCACGCCCTTGCGCGGCTCGATATATCCGGTCGAGGCGCCGATCGGGATCGGGTTCTTAGGTGTGGCTACGAGATCCATTGAAGCTAGCCGCCGCTCTACTGCCAGCGCCTCTTATAGCAGCGGCGCTGAAGCCCGCCATACTCTCGCAAGTCCTGCCAGCAAACGACGGCGCCGGCCGCGCTCAAAATATTGGAATTCCTTCTTTATTTTCAGGTGCCTAGGCATCTTGAAGGGGCCCCTTTCGGCCCCCATATCTTGGCCAGCGCGAAGGCCAAACCGGCTCGCGGTCCCGCCCGGCTCATCTCGTGAGCGGGCACCAACCATATCGCTTCTTAAGGAGGATGTGTCATGAGGCACTTTGATCTCACCCCACTTTATCGCTCAACCATCGGCTTCGACCGGCTCGGCTCGTTGCTCGATACGCTGTCCAGTTTCGAGGGCGAGGCTCCGAGCTATCCGCCCTACAATATCGAGCGCGTCGGCGAAAATGAGTATCGCATCTCCATGGCCGTTGCCGGCTTCGGCGCGGGCGACCTCGCCATCGAGGTGAAGGAGAACACGCTTTCCATTCGTGGCGAGAGGACCACCGAGCAGGAGGATACGACGGTCCTCCATCGCGGCATCGCTTCGCGAAGCTTCGAGCGCCGGTTCCAGCTCGCCGATTATGTCGTGGTCAAGGGTGCGGCGCTCGAGAACGGCTTGCTGCATGTCGACCTCGTGCGCGAGCTGCCCGAGGCTATGAAGCCGCGCACCATCGAGATCGCCACCAAGACCGACAGCGCCGAGAAGCCGAAGGTCATCGACAGCAAGGCGGCCTAGTCTCCGCTTCGCAAACGATCGGACGCACGATCAACAATCAGAAGGGCGCTTCTTCGTTGGAGGAAGCGCCCTTCTCTTATGCTTAGCCCGAGTGCCCGCAGAAAATTGCAGCTTCTGGAATGGTGCGCCGCTTCTTTGAGCTGCGCTTCGGTGGGCCGACGCCTAACGCAGCAACTCAAGTGCCCGGCGAATGACCCTAAGAAGTACTTCTGATCTGAGGGCGTAGGCGGCGCAGCGCATTTCGTGATTTTCAACAATGCGCGGATGATTGTCATCCATGACCGTGAAGGTCATGCGCAAAAACTCCGTCATCATGTCGGCGTCCTGCGATAACAGATGCGCGTGCCACTGCACCATTCCAAGAGCTGCAATCTGCTGCGCGCTCAAACCCGACATACTTCCTGCCAGAACGCTTTCAACAGTAGGAAAAATCAGCTTCACGCCAAGTGTCTCATGGATCTGGGAATACAAAGCCACAAGCTGCTGATCGCCTACCTTTTCAAAGGTATCGGAAATTTCCGGGAGATCGGAAAAGACGCCAGCAGATGCCAACTGGTCGCGGCCATGCTTTAGGAACCATCGGATTTCGTTTGCTACAAAGGGGGTTTTAGTACTCTGAAAATAACGAGCGTATTTCCCAATATTCACGCTTGCGAGCACCTCGCCTCTTTACAACTCGGCCATGAGCGCGGAGCGTACCTCCTGCTGATGATGTGTGCGCTTCCTCCACTCCGTGAGTTCGAAAAGGCCCCACCCCGACACGAAGCCGACCAAGGCCGTTATCACCGGCGTCAAATAAAAGAACCAGTCCATGCCGAGCGCAGACCTTCGCTCCTCGATGAAGTGCCTAACACTAGCACTCGGCTAACTTTCTTGCGATCCTCCCCTATGTTCGGCCGGCACCGAAGCGAATTTCGGTAATCACGCTGCTTGCAAACAGCCCGGCAAGATTCGTGGTCAAATCGAACTCCGGTGCGTCCGCCAAAGCGGCACTGGCCGCGTCTTCGATCGAGCGTCCTTGTTTGAGCGCGAGGATGAAGCAGGCACCGCCCGGCGCCAGACGGCGGATCTCGACCTCGAGCCTGGGCCTTGCCACCAGGGCATCCTCGGCTTGCGTCAATTGTATGGGGGTCGCCTCGCCGCTTTCCGCGTGCGCTTCCATGATCGACACGATCGGATAAGAGGACCGAACGACACTGAGCGACGGGTGTAACGTGAGCACGGCCTCGCCGGCGCGATCGGCAGCCCCGGCAAGCTCTTGAAGCGCCAGAGGCTCGGCATCGGCGGCGTGATAGGCCTTATGCCAGGCCCATTCGAGCGCGGCGGTATCGGCGAGATAGGGGACCGACGAAGCGGGAGCAAAGCTCGCGATAAAGTCTGGGAAGCTTGCGCCATAATGGATGAGCACGGGCGAAGCAGGCGGTTCGCGCGTCACATAGACCCGGGCCATGGCGCGGAAGAAGTCCTCGCCGACCAGCCGTACCACCACCGGAAATCGCCCGGCCAAGAGGTCGATCAGACTGGCATAGACATTGTTGCGATAGACGCCGAAGCGGCGCGCCGGAACGCCCCCGGTCTCTCGCGTCAAGCCTGGCGGCACGGCGGCGTCGGCATCGAGCACGGCTCCGGCAAAATCTCGCTCAATTTCGGCAAACCGGGTCATGGATCAGGCCACGATGCGATTGGACCGGCGCTCGGCGATGATGTCCTCGGCGCGTTTCGCCTCGGCGAACAAGATCTCCCAGGTCGGCACGTCATTGTCCCATTCGATCAGCGTGGGTCTCGGGACGGTGCGGGACAGTGCCTGCGCGTAGAGCGCCCACACAGCGTCAGCAACCTCGCGCCCATGGTCGTCGATGAGAAGTGCCGAGCCGTCGTCGTCACTGTCGGCAGCATGGCCGCCAAGATGAACCTCGCCAACATGCTCCACCGGGAATGCATCGA
>Ga0307425_1000460_pt1 | contig 25710 bp, 24 predicted proteins | sample SalMarWE160330MG_FD_202152 | JGI IMG/M metagenome (GOLD analysis project Ga0307425, IMG submission 202152) | Salt marsh sediment microbial communities from the Plum Island Ecosystem LTER, Massachusetts, United States - WE1603-30 | ecosystem: Environmental > Aquatic > Marine > Intertidal zone >...
ACTTCAGAGAATTTGTGAAAGAGGTTACAGTGGAAAAAGGTCATATATGCAGGAAACATTTCTATGACATACTCAAGTATGAAAACCTGGCCTTACAGGTTGGGACATTTACTGGGGAAAAAAGCCCGTTTAACATTGATATGAATCAGATCATGGAATTTAGACCGGCAAGAAGCAAGAGAATTATTATTGAAGAATTTGATTTTGATATTCCGGTGATTATATTTGATCTGATGGGCGGTGATTTCAGGGAGTCATATCCTCCTCAGAAGAAGGTACTTGTCTTTAAACACTTTGGTGATATACTCGAAGTATCGGAAATCAATCTTTTTACCCGTGATTTACTGGAGCTCTGTAGTGGTAAAGAGAGGCTTGTTACCATTTCCAAAGAGCTTCAAAACCGTTACGGCCGGGATATGGGTAGGGAGGAATTTTTTAATTCCTGCATCGAGGCTGTTCAAGTCTTGGGGGAAGAAGGTTTACTTGAGCCAGAGTAGCCTGATATTTCCTCTGGAAAGGAGGTGAATACCATGGTAAAGATCAAAAAGGTGGAAAAGAAACTGTCTTATGCTGCAAGCTGTCACGCACCTGCGTGTCATGCCCCATCATGCCATGCTCCCGCTTGCCATTCTCCTGCTTGTCACGCACCCGCGTGTCATGCTCCGGCATAGGCCTTGATTAAATCCTTTAAGCCAAGAGGGGAGATCAATCAAGATGATCTCCCTTCGCTCCCCATTAGTTTAAGGCTTGGCCCCATGAACTTCTCTGGCTACTCATGAAGACCTTGCTCACCGATTTTCTTATTTGTCCTACCTGTCTCCCTGAGGAGAATGTTCTCAAGTGTGATGTCAAGGGAAAACACGGTGAAGATATCCTGTCGGCAAATCTAGTTTGTGGTGAGTGTGGGGCACGGTATATTGTCGACCAGGGGATTCCCTTCCTGCTGCCCAAATGTAATCAAGATGCCCGGAAGGGTCCTTCCAGATACGAGAGCCCTTCTCTTGTCTCGTCTTACCTCTGGAGTCATTATGCGGACATTTTCGGAGACATTGATGCAGGTACTGCCTATGCTGAATGGGCCGCCCTTATAGAATATAGTCCCGGATTTTTCCTGGACGCGGGCTGTGCCGTTGGACGCTTTACCTTTGAAATGAGTAATAAGAGCGATTTTGCGATAGGCGTGGATAAGTCATGCCTTTTTATCCAAAAGGCCAGGGAGTTGATGAGCAGCCGCAAATTGAAGTTCTCATTGCCGGAAGAGGGAATGATAATGGAGTCCCGAACGATCGAACTGCCGGTGACGTGCGAAAGCAATAAGGTCGACTTTATGGTTGCTGACGTGCAGTTTTTGCCTTTTCGCTCAGGCATTTTTTCCTCTCTTTCTTCTCTTAATCTGCTCGATAAAATCCCCTTACCTTTTGTACACCTGAAAGAAATGAACCGTGTTGCGCAAAATAGAAATGCCCAGTTTCTTTTTTCTGATCCGTTCTCTTGGTCATCTGATATCGCAAAGGAAGAAGACTGGCTTGGAGGAGTCACCGCGGGGCCATACCAGGGGAGGGGAATAGACAATGTCATTCAATTGTTGTCCGGGGAAAGGCAGGGGGTGTTTCCTCCATGGAAGATTGATAGGGAGGGCCAAGTCTGGTGGAAATTGCGGAATCATCGAAATCATTTTGAACTCATTCACAGTTGTTTTGTGAAGGCCTGCCGGTGAAGCAGGGCCAGATCATCAATCACTTCCTCTATATATTGAAAGGCCGGTTCCCAGAAAGATTTGCCCCCCGGTTTGAGACCAATCTCCGAGAACATATCAAGCGTGGCCCGGGAGGAACCGGAGCTAAAGATGCGAATGAGCTTTTCTAGAAAGACTTTACCCTTCACTCTGTAATTCTGAAACAAAAGAATTGAAATTAGATTTCCAAAGATATAACTGTAGCAATAGAATGGACGGTGAAAAAAATGGGGAACACAGGCCCAGGCCCAGTTGTACCCTGGAACCATCTCCACCTCTTTACCGTAAAGCCTTAAATTTTCCTCCAACCAGATTTTAGAGATTTCCTGTTCGCTTAATATATGGTCCTGTCTGACGCTATGGATGACCTGTTCAAAACGCGTGAGGACACCCTGACGAAAGACTGTTTTCAGTATCCCATCAATTTGTGATGCGATAAGTGCTGTCCTGGCTCCCTGGAAATCTTCTTTTTGCATAAGATCCCATGCAACTGTTATCTCAAGAAAGGTAGAGGCAGTCTCTGCCAGGATCGGTGATGGCCGAAAATTGAGGTATCTCTGTCTTGAGCTGAGGCTGTAATGTATGCCGTGTCCGAGTTCGTGAGCGAGGGTCAATATATCCTTTATCTCCCCGGTATAGTTCATGGAGATATAGGCAGGTATGGATGGTGAAACACACTTGCAGTATGCACCGGCCAGCTTGCCAGTCCTCATTTCTGCGTCTATCCTACACTTTTCGAAGAAGGCATTTGCCAATGAATGGAGCAATGGGTGAAGGTTTTCCATTGAATCCAGCAGTAAATGTTTGGCGTCCAAAAAGCCCACACTAAAGTGTTCGTCTTTTATGGGGGCAAACATGTCCGTATTCTTCAAATGGGTTAGACCCATAAGACGAGATTTAAGGCGGAAGTATCTTTTTGCCAGACTATAATGATCTTCGGTCGCCTTCATCATGGCTTCGATAAGGGATTCCTCTAATCCATTAGAGAGATTCATCCTGTGCATGGGGGAAAGGTAACCCCTTTCCATATTTTCCTGGTGATAGTCCAGTATCAAGGCATTGAGTATATTTTTGAAGACTATGGCGTGATTGCCAAGTTCCCGAAGAAGGGCCTTGAAGGCCCTCTCTCTGAGCGATCGGTCTGGCAAATAGAGCAAGGCAAAGGCCTGTTCAGTATTAAGATGCCTGCGCTTTTTTTCTACGTCTACCGGAAATGAAAGAGATCCGATGAGTTCGTCATAGAGATCTTCAAAGGCGACTCTCCCCGAAAGACTCTTGTTCTTGATGGCCCTTTCTGCTGCTTCACTCAAGGTATATGGCCTTCTTTCAATTAACTTGTGGAAAAAATGACGGTAATCTGAGGGAGAATCGTCATCTGAGAGTCTTCTAAGGAGATCATCCGACAGTCCTGTAATATCAAGGATAAAAAAGGTGAGCATCTTAGAGACCTCATTCCATTTTTCTCTAATTTTTTGGAATAATTCGGTTCGAGCGATGTCTTGTGTATCGTATGAAGACCAGAGAAAGCCAAAGACATAGGGCTTCATGCCCATCTCATGTATTGCCTCATATTCCTTAAGGGCGCAAGTCAGTGTTGGGACATCTATTTTTTCCGGATTGAAGTACCCCTTAAAGGAAGAGACAAATTTGCGGCACCTTTCTTGGACCGCTGAGAGGTCCTTTTCGAGGCTGGTATCTTCACTTCCGGAGTACAGCTCGGATAAATCCCATACAATACCCTTTGCTATATTTAGAGAATTTTTCCTGATCATAGAATGACGCCCCGCGATGATATCCCTGATGCAAGAATTAATGATGAAAAAGGGCTATTTCTGAGGAGAAACCGTTACAGCCACTCCGAAGGATGGGGCCAAGCCGGACCTAGACCCTGAATGTATTTGATCTCTCCGTTCAGACTGAATTGAAAAAGGTAATCCGGGGTCTTTATCTCTGAAAAAACCGCCGTAGCGGATTGGGTAGCTAACCATGGAGAATTCTCTGGACCCCTTTCTATTAATGATTATATTGACGTTATCAAGCTTATAGGCTTCCATGTTTCGAATGTAATGGACAGGTCAATAGTTTTTCTAAGGTATATTGACACATCATATTTTAATATCCTTGCCCATATATTGCAAGAAGGGGAACACTTTGGATGTTTAAAAAATACCGGGGTGAGGGACATTTTAGCAATACGTCTGTTTCAAAGGGCTAGACAATTACCAAAAACGCAGGTCTTGCATTTCTTTTTTTCGCTTGAAAGGGGCCTGCTTTTGTGTTTTAATATTATAAAAGCGAAAAACATCCTTCCAACGCAAACTCAATTTCGGAATGCATAGATCCGTTTGATGTGAGTTCCTGCATTCGTGTTGTAGCAAAAGTCGATTTTGTGCGAAATGGTTTGTTATCTCCTACTCAAATTCGCCTGCTAATTAGCTCTTTGTTTGGCGACCGGGTTCAACGTGGAGAAGACTTAAGTGTTTAACCCACATGTGAGCAAAGAAAGGAGGTCCGACCATGAAGGCAGGAATTATTTTTACGGGGACAGGCCCCATCCTCATCCTTACTACCTATGAATCATTTGACGACCCCAAGATCGTTGCGAAGCTGGATGTAAAGGGAATCCAGAAATATATTGCTTGTGAGCTCCCGTTAGAGGCTGTCAAGACCAAGTATGGAAATCATTTTGCTGTGGTTATGGGAGACCTTAATCAGACGGATGATTTAAGGGTGCTGGACTATAACGGGCATAATGTGTTCCATAATTTTCCGTTTTCGGATATGGGCAAACCGGTTTATCACGAGTCTTCGTCGTAAGCAGTGCTACTCGGCTCAGGGTTCAGCAAAAAACCGCCTGCCATCCGGCAGCGGGAAACCCTGAACCTGCGAACGCTCACAGGACACAGAAATAAGGGGGTGCAGGACCATGAGAATAAATCTGAAAAATATTGTTTGTGCCACCGATTTTTCAGAATTTTCTGATCATGCAATACCTTACGGAATTGCCCTGGCCAAAGATTTTGGGGCGAAGCTTTATATTTGCCATATAATAGATCTCCCCTCTGTAGCCATATATGATGAGGCTATTACTGATCCGATTAGTCAGCAGAAGCGTATTATGGATTACGCCAATGAACATATAAGGCGATTAATCTCTGAACACTCGATCGATTGGGAGCCCATTATCACAATAGGCCATGCCTCCGATGAAATAGCCCGAGTGGCGGAAGAAAAGCGTGCAGACCTGGCAATTGCTACCTCCCATGGCCGATCCGGTCTGAAAAGGCTTATTCTTGGATCTATAACCGAGCGCCTGATGCGGACCCTCTCCTGTCCATTACTCGTTGTCCGAGGGCCGGAGCATGGACTTGTGGAATCTGAGGCGAGAGGGATCAAATTCCAGCGGATTTTAGTGGGGTGTGATTTCTCTCCCGATTCCGACTTGGCCCTTAAGTATGGACTAGGTCTGGCCCAGGAGTTTGAATCCGAGCTTCATCTGGTCCATGTTATTGAACCACCTGTCTATGACGACCTCCTTAAATCACTACTAAAGGCGGAGGAGGAAATCCAACAGGACTTGCGTGACCGATTGAAAGAGGAGCTCAAAAAGCAGATTCCAGAAGAGGCACATAATTGGTGCGCCCCCAAAACTACCCTTTTGGCCGGCCAGGCCCACGAAGAATTGATCAAGTATGCAGTGGTTAATGACATCAACTTGATCGTGTTAGGGGTCAGGGGACACGGCCTTGTGGAGACATTGCTGGTAGGGTCCACTACTGACCGTGTCGCACGGCAGGCACCGTGCCCCGTTTTATCCGTTTTTGGGGTCACATCTTAAAAATTAAGTTTTTGTTTCTAAAAGCCAAGGAGTCTTGTGACCCCATAGCTGTCCAGGGCTTGGAGAAAGCGGGCAACATCATCCTGGTTATTGTAGAAATGGGGTGAGAGTCGAATAACATCGCGTCTGAGTGAGACCATAATTCGTTTCTTTATGAAAAAGCGGTAGAGAGACTCGGGGTCGGCGGGGGGGATAAGGCTTAATATGCCGGAGCGTTCTCCATGGCCCATAGGGGTTATAATTTGGATTTTTCGAGCCCTTAATCCCTCATACAACAGGTCAATTATGCCTAAGACCCGCCTGAAGATATTTTCTATTCCTACCTCAAGGAGTAATTCCATAGCCGCTCCAAGGGCGTAAACACCCGCTACATTCATTGTCCCAGGCTCAAAGCGGAGGGCGGCAGGCTTGAGATCAAGCCGCAACCTGAAGAAATCTTCTTCGTCTGACACACTTTTCCATCCGACTCTCTCAGGATGGAGCAGGTGATCTACATCTTTGGATATGAAGATGCCTCCGCAGCCCATTGTACTTAGTAGCCATTTATGGCCGCCGGCAGCCAGAAAGTGAATGCGGTATTTTTTTACATCCATTGGTACAAGCCCTAGACTCTGGATACCGTCAACACAGAACAAAAGCCCCTTTCTTTGACAGAGCTCTCCAATGGCCTCTAAATCGCATCGAAAACCACTAACAAAGTCCACTGAGCTTACAGAAACCAGCCTGGCGCCCGGTATGAGTGATTTTTCGATATCGCCGGGGCCAAAGTGATTTCCCTTTTTCTGAAAACGTATTGTTTTTACGCCTTTTCTTTTCAGATTGACCCAGGGATAGACATTAGAGGGGAAATCAGACTCGGGAATAATTACCGCATCACCCCTTTTCCATTGAAGTCCTGCTGCAATTATACTCAGGCCTTCAGAGGTGTTTCCAACAAAGGCTATCTCATGGGAATCTGAATTGATAAGCCCGGAAAAGAGTTTGCGTACCTCCTCAATCCTTTTGACCCATCTAGGATAACACCCAATCCCACAATGGCTGAGTTCTTGGAGTAGAGATTTTATTGCATTGGATACCCTGCAGGGAATGGGCGATATAGCGGCGTGATTTAAGACAGTATATCTCTTGGTGATAGGAAATTCGGATCGGTATTTTTCAGGAGATTGCAATATGTATTCCTTATTCGGGACGCTAACTGGTGCGATATAGAACTAGGCGCCGGTTTTTTTTGTGTGGGACCTGGTATAGGGCGGCAAGCCTTTTGGGTGAAATGCCCACAAAACAGCCAGCCACAATAAGCTGGTTGATCAATGTAGTACGAATTATTCCCTTTGTTTGCCATCGCCGTGCGGAGGTTACCACACTGGCGGGCGCGATTCGGATATGGCCATACTTTGAGAGTAAACGGACAAAACAGAGGTCTTCAGCAATAGGCAGGTCCCGGAAGCCTCCAGTGAAATCGAATAATGATTTGCGGATAAACAGGCCTTGATCACCGTAAGGCAACCTAAGGCACTGTGAACGGAAGTTGGTCAAAAACTCGATGCCCTTCATCAGTGGATGGTCAAGATCTGATTTGAAACGAAATGCTCCTACTGCGGTGTTGCTGCCCATAAGTGTATCAAAGACATGGCTCACAAATCCATTGGGCAGCCGTGTATCGGCATGGAGAAACAAGAGCGTTTTGGCCTGTGAGACCCTGGCTCCGTGGTTTTGCTGCACGGCACGTCCGCGGGGACTCTTTTCGATTTTGGCGCCGGCCTTAATTGCAACCTTTACTGTGTGGTCAGTGCTTCCTCCATCCACGACGATTATCTCCACATCATCATCTTGGGCCGAACGAATACTCCCTTCGATGTTTTCCTCCTCGTTTAGTGCTGGGATGATGACCGAAATATAAGGGCCTTGCGTAAGCATGCCCGCCTCTAAGAGCTTAAGATCATCAGGTGAGTCGATATCCGTCAGAGGATCTAACAGGTGCACATCCAGTCCTAGCTTTTTTGAGAGGGCAACGGTCTTTTCAAGGACGGTTTCTGTCCCCCAACTGATATCACGAAAGACATCGGCTGGTCGCTTTAGTCCTATGAGCCAGTATCCGCCATCGGTGCTAGGCCCGAGGACAATGTCTTTTTCTCTTAAGGCCTCTATGGTATCTTCTAGATGTTCTGTTTTTATTCCAGGGATATCGGTTCCCAGGAGAATGACATGACGACATGCATCACGAAATGCATCTGAAAAGGCAATGTTCATACGCTTGCCGAGGTTACCCGGGCCCTGGTATGAATATATGGCACCCCGGCCCAGCCATCGGCGCATCTGTCTCTTGCTGCCCCCTTCAAAACGAAACTCTATATCAAGACCATGTCTATATGCAATAGCCTTGACCTTGGCGAAGGTCTTTTCAGTGAGCCTGCGTTGAAGGTCAGCAGCACCTATAGGGCCCAGGGCTGGGATTAGACGGGTTTTTGCGGACCCCGGGACAGGGTATCGGCCAAAAATAATGAATCGAGCGCCTAGAGATGCTTTGATATTCTGCATAATCTGCTGGGATGGGCTTTACTCATTAATGTCTATCTGTAACGTTGGCAGGAGTGTTATTCGCTGTTCTTGCTTTGATCCCATAGCTCGCAAAAATTTGCCTTCTCTGTTGGTAGGCATGTCCTGGTAATTGCCCATTTCAGAGCTATAGGCGCGACCAGAGTGGTTACAAAGGCCATTAACACGAGGGCAGAAAACTGATCCTGTGTAATCAGGGGCCTGCTGATCACATTGGCTGCCATTAATTCATTGCTCAAGTTTATTACAATTGTTGCAACTACCAGTTCTACTGCCCCACGGCCATTCATGCCCAATCCAATTATGCCGGACTCCCTTAGATTATATCCGAATAGGACGGCCCCTAATCCACAGCCTACAAGCTTGCCGGGAATCGCAACAAGGATGACTGCCAGGGCGAATACAATTGAGGAAAAGTTCAGGGATAAATGTAAGTGGAAAGATAAAGAGGCGAAGAAGATCGGTACCAGAAAGCCGTAACTGATTCCATAGAGTCGATTGCTGATGGCTTCATATACCTCACGGTCCATGACCTCTTCTCTTACGAACTGCCCGGCAAGGAAGGCGCCAATTATCAGATGAAGGCCTGCAAGTTCAGCAAGGTAGGCCATCAATAGTGCCGATGTCATGGCAAACGTGAATGCCTTGCCTCCCTGATCAGTAAGCCTGCGGGTAAATCTGGGCATTATAAAGTGACCGATAAGTATGGTGAACCCGAAAAAGATAACAACCTTGAACAAACTGCCTGCAATCCCCAGGACGTGGAATGAACCTGTTTTGGCCATACTAAGTAACGTCGATAATGCGACCAGGGCAAGGACGTTATCGACTATTGCAGCACCAATGATGATGTGCCCCAGTTCACTCCTGTTGATTCTCATGGAATGGAGGATCATAACCTGGACAGCGATTGCGGTAATGGATACACCCATCCCCACAAACAGGGATTGAAAAATGCTTCCATCAAATGCCAGGGTAATAAGAAAACCAGATGCAAATGGAATGAGGAATCCTCCCAGGGCAACCGAAATGGAGGGCCAGATATGTTCAAGAAGTTCCCTGGGATCCAGTTCCATGCCTGTATAAAACATCACAAAGAAGATACCCAGTTCGCCGAGCATTTCAATGGAGGGAGAAGAGCTTACTAGGCCCAGCAAGGGCGGGCCCAAAATGACACCTGCTAATAGCTCTCCCAACATGACAGGCAGTCCAAGACGCGAGAAAAAGACCCCCAATATCCAGGCCACGGTCAAGATAAGAAGAAGATTTACGATAAGTTCGGATGTGATCATATAGGGCAGGAGAAGGCCTACGAGACAAGCCAAACAGCACAGTTAGATGCCTTATCAAGGATATATCTGGACACACTCCCCATGAAGAAAGACTTGTCCATGCCTCGTCTTCCTACAACAACGGTGCTATAATTTTCCTTTCTTGTTTCATCGACGATTGTCTTGGCCACGCTAATATTGCTCTTGATCTCCTTGATTTCAATCTGGCTATCTTTCAATCCAGCCTCTTTAAACCTTTGCTGGGCATGGACATAGAAACTCTCAACACATTGCTTATCGCCTTCAGCAATGACATGTTCTATGAAGTCACCCTCTTCATCAAAATCGACTGTGCAGTAGTCTCTGAGCCTTGGTGTTACGTGTAACAGAGTTATTTTCGTGTCTGGATTACCACCTCCGATCATAAAGCTGAGATGATCTACTGCTTTGAGTGCACTCTCAGACCCGTCTATCGCGAGCATAATTTTGGAAGATGTAATATCTCCGGCAACGGCCCAGACGGGTGTAACGCTTGAGTGTTCAATTACGGTGTTGCTTATGCTGCCGGTGAAGGCCTCTTCTAACCGACCAACTCCTCTTCTGCCTAACACAAGGGCATCACAGATGTTCTGCTTGCCGTAATCTAGAATATCTTTCGCTATACCCCTAATCCTGGTTTGGGATATTGTATCAACATGTTTTTCATCGATGCCTTTTTTGATCATTCCTGATCTATATCCATCCAGAAGTCTTCGTGAATTTTCGTGATTCTTTTCCACAACATCCTTTAAGGCCGATCGGGCCTTGACATCAAGGTGGGCATCGTAAGCAAGGTATTCAGAAATCATGGGCTGTATATTAAAGAGGGTATACCGAAGCCCCTTAATGACTGATCCAATTCTCACGGCATATTCTATTGCCTTTTTTGAATAGATGGAATCATCAACAGCGATCAAGATTTGTTTTTCCAATATATCTCCTCCTTGTAGTGCTAGAATTTGTGCAATACTTTCCAGGTATCTGAAGGTGTTCGGCGAAAAGTCAAGCCAGCCATAAAAGACATCACCATCCGCCGAAATCGAGCCAATTTCTTTGAAATGGAATAGTCCGGTACCCGTATTTCCAGCTATTTCATATTATTAGATTATAGACATATCTCGTGCGATTTGTAAAGCCCATCGCGCATGAGCATAACCTTTTTTCAGTCTGCGAGAAGAACGGATAGTGTTTTTACTGACTGAAGTACCTTCTGCGATATACTTCCAATAAAGAATTCTTTGATGCCAGAAAGCCCTCTCCTACCCATCACAACCATGTCATATCCTGAATTCGCTTCATCTATGATACCCCTTGCAACGCCCTTTTTCTTTGCCTCTATCTTGATTGCAACATTCTTTTCATCGAAACCCGATTCAAGAAGGAGTTGTTTCCCCTTTTGAAGGGCCTCCTCGATCAAGGCCCTTTTCTGATCTTCCACCGTACAGAAGGCAGACTTCTGGGCTAGAAAGTATGGGGTGAGACTCGGACTATTCATATCGCATATGGCCGGCGTGTCAAGGACCACACTGAATAGCGTGATTTTATGATCATGGGTAAAGGATTCGGCAACAGCTTTCACAGCCCTCATAGCGTTTTCAGAATCATCAATTGTTATTAATATCTTTTTTGGCATCAGACACCTCCCTATAATTCGATGAACATGCTAAGCCTAAGCAACAAAAGGTATATCTAAGGGGAATGCGGCACCATTCCTGTGTCATTCATGGAAAGCTTATGACGATCTCTTCAAAGCTTTTCCTCCATTTGGGTGGATGCAATTCCTTTTTCTCATCAAAATATCCGACGGCTAATAATAGGGGAATCCAGTAATTTTCAGGGACGTTAAATTCATTCCGGACACCGTCGTGATCGAAACCGTCCATTGGATGGGTATCAAGTCCGAGATTTTTGGCGGCAAGCATCAGGGCCATGGCAAAAAATCCTGTATTCTTGCATGCGAAGGCCTGCTCTTTTTCTTTGCTTGTCCCATAAAGATCCCTGCATGCATTTAGAAACCAGTCATGTTGCTCTTTGCTCATACTACCTGCTTTTACCATCTCCCTAAAATTTTTTTCTACAAAGGGATGGTCCTTTTTCCAGGCGTGCCTATCCGCAAGCACAATAAATATTACAGGGGCTTCACTCACCTTGGGCTGGTCCCAGGCCAGTTTTCTGAGGCGCATCTTTTCATCGGGGTCCTTGATTATCATCAGACTCCACGGTTGAAGATTAAAGCTTGATGGTGCCCTTGCAGCGAGCTCTACCATCTCTCTGATAAGGTCATCTGAGACCGGCCTTTGGGGATCGAAAAAATTGACCGCACGCCTTTTTCTCATTACTTCTCGAAAGTCCATAATGGTCTACCTCCTTTTCCATTTAACAGTGGAGTGAAAAAACTTTTGCCTCGCGGTGCCACACAGAAAAGGGCAAGATTTTTCAAACTTATTGGGCAGTTTGTCCGTATATAAAAGATGCCGCCTCCTTGTCTAAGAGCCATGTTACATTCCCAATGAGCGGACCAATTTTTTTGCCGGCATCCGCGGGACATAGTCTTCCTCAAATACGGACCTTATCACCGCCGCCTTTTCCTCTCCAGAGGCCAGAATAACTGTGTGTCTGGCATGCCCTATGATAGGAAGGGTCATTGTAATACGGTTCACGTCCGGGTTTCCTCCCTTAACGGCCAGCACAATCTCTTTTTTTTCTTGAACTGCCGGTTGTCCTGGAAACAGCGATGCGATGTGTCCGTCGGATCCAATGCCAAGCAATATCAAGTCGAATACAGGGAACCCCTCTGCTTTTGGCCGAAAAAAATTCATAATCTCACTTTGGTATTTTTTGGCGCCTTGCTCAGGGGTCTGATCACAGGACATGGGGTGGACCTGGGAGTCAGGGATGGGAACACGGTCGAGAAAATCCCTCTTGGCATTGCCGTAGTTGCTGGCAGGATTATTCTTGGGAACACAGCGCTCGTCAACCCAGAATAGGTGGGTCTTATCCCAGGGGTTCTCAAAAATATAGGGTTCTTCTGCCAGCATCCTGTGCATCAATCTGGGGGTCGAGCCGCCAGAAAGGGCCACAGAGAAGTTTCCCCTTTGATTTACGGCCTGTTTAGCTACAGCGGTAAAGATATTTGCCCCCTCCAAGGCCAAATGGACCGTATCCTCCCTCACGATTATTGAATGCTTAGGTGTCATGCCTGAGGTCCCTATATGCCTTTCCCCCGGCCAAAAGGGCATGCCTTTATACATATCCCACAGATGGGTACTCCAATTTCTGGGATCTGCGCAAATTCTCCTGCTACCTTTTCCACACACCGGGAAAAGTAAAGGGCCTCATCTCTACTCTCATAATGCGTTTCTGTGCCTACCCCTTTAATGGCCTGAACCGGGCATGCATCCTGGCACATAGTGCATTTACCACAACGATTATTTACTGGCTTATCGATATCCAAAGGCGCCTCCGTGAGGACGGTAACAAGACGGACCCTGGAGCCATATTGAGGGGTAATAATAAGGAGATTCTTTCCCTGCCAACCAAGGCCCGCCATCCGTGCCACGGCCTTATGACTGATGGCGGCATACCAGTTTTTACGATCCAGTACCTGAGATGCGGCAATGGGGAGGCTATAAAATCCGGCTCTTTGAAGCGCTATAGCGGTCTTAAGAGCTGTTTGATCAAGGATTAGGTTGGCTGTCTGGTAGATTGACCTGTAATTGGGGGTAGGACAGGAGCCAATTTGTTCAAACACCGCCGTGGGGAGGGCTACAGCAATTGAGACGGCCCTTTTGAAAGGGCCAAGTAAACCAGGAGGATCAACCCTGAGTTTTTTTAAGGGTCCAACGTCTGCAATACCAACAAGGTCAGCACCAAAGCCGATTACCTTTTCTTTTAGATCCTTAGTAAAATTGGAAGCGGTTTCTTTTTCGTTCATCTTTATTTGGGAATATGGTCCTCAGAGATATTGGCTGCGGCATAAAAGGCTAGGGAAATTTAATGCATTATGAGTAGGTACCATCAGGGAATACGAATTATAAGCACAGGTTTCTTGCTCCTTCGTACCACGCGTCTTGAAGTACTTCCCATCAGTGCATTGCCGAACATACCATATCCATGGCTACCCATTACGACCAAATCGTAGTCAGTAGACTTTGATTCAAATAAGATTTCTTCGACGGAATTTCCTTGTTTCACTATGATCCTATCCACAATAAAAGGGCAGGCCGTAAGCTCCTTGCCCATATCATCGCAAAATGTTTCGAGACGCGACCTCATAACGTTCAAAACTTCTCCCTCGTTATCTTTTTTCATCTCTTGCCATTTTTCTTTTCCCAGGATAGTCGTTAGTTGTGCATTAACTCCTTGCGGCAGGTCTTCTATCACATGGAACACCGTTATCAGGCCACCAAACCTATTGGCAATACTGGCAGCATAATTAAAGGCATAACGGGCATTTTCTGAGAGGTCGGTTGCATATAAAATTCTCTTAATTTCTGGTATCATTTCACCTCCTAATTTCAATTTCTGGCCTAAGATATTTGTATCTCTAACGGAAACGTTTTCATGAGTCTATTGAGTTTGTTGATTTCCAGATGGATCTCTGTTTTTAGAGATTGCGTACTTCATGAACGTGGCTCTAATTTTTTCTACCCTCCGGCGATTAACTCCAAAGTCAGAATACCCTAACCGAGATGCTGATTTTATCTGGATGGTTTTTTGGGTATCGTCAAAATAGAACTCAACATCATCAACAAAACCAAACAGGGCAGAAGAAAATTCTGCGTGTATATAATTGCCTTTATCAGTAACAATTTTGGCCCGGGACATCGATTTAATCACTAAAGTAATCTGCTTTTTTGCCTCGGTCAATGCCCCCCGATAATATAGAGGGGCCACATAATGTGCCTTATCACTTGCCTGTGAAGAAACACAGTTGGGCGATGAGGGACATGGACCAAGAGTTCCATGAGTGACACCAAGATCCGCGGGCCTGGTGCCAGCGCATTTAGGGAGAATGAGCATAGACAACAGTATAACTAGGGATGGTTTAATCATTATCAAGGCTCCCCTTTTCATTGTTAATTGGGAAACCCCCGCTACGCGGGAGTCAGAGAAATTAGGCAATGCCGTACCAGAAATCAAGGTCATGAAATGAACTAAAGTTCGAAGTGAGCTAAAGTGAGCTAAAGTTAATGCAGAGCTTCGCTCTTCTATTCAGTAAAATGAAATAAAACTCCTTAACTTTAGGCATTTTAGATCACTTTAGTCACTCTGGACATACGCGAGTAAACAAGCCCCCTCTGGGGGCAAGCCAACGCCGGGCCCTCTGGACCCGGATTCTTTGCTTTTGAAGTTATTGTTCCTTTACTTTGCCTGTGGTAGGGATGCGTGTTTCTATTCTTTTTCCATTCTAGATATCGACCATGGGTAAAACCGGTGCCAAGGTCGGAAACAACTCGTCCATGGGCATCCTTCTGGCAAATCCTGCAACGGTTTTTGCTGCACATCTGACACTGAAGACAGTCAGGGCATTTCTTGTTTTGGGAACTCCTGATATTTTGTCTCCATCACTCTCAATTCGGTAAGAGTGAACGTAGATATCCATCTTCGTTTATGGCTGAGGCCCCGGTCACGAACTGCCAGGCGCTATGGAATTTTGAATCGTGGACCTATATAGAGGCATGCTGACCGTAAATGTAGTCCCCTCACCTTCTTCACTTTTCAAGGTGAAAGAGCTCCCCTCGTGGTCTTCAATTATATTCTTACACACGCTCAGGCCCAGGCCGGTACCATAACTTTTTGTAGTAAAAAAAGGGGAAAATATTTTTTCTATGTGATGTTCCGGAATCCCAATACCGTCATCCTTTATCGTGGTTTCGACCATATTCCCATTTAGTCGCGACTCGATAGTCAGATTTCCTCCAGTTTCCATGGCCTCAATAGAGTTTTTGACAAGATTCAAAAAGACCTGTTTTAGTTTAGCCCGATCCCCCTGAACAATTATGGGTTCACTGTATACCCTGAATTCAGTTCGTATATTTTTTTTGTCGCAGTCATCCTTTGTCAGGGAGTACACTTCCTGAAGCAACAGGTTTAGATCGACTTCTTCTGTGTTTAGTGTCCTTGTCATATAAAGTTCTCTTAGTTCTTTGAGGAGATTTTCCAGCCTCAACACCTCGTCTCTTATTATTGTCAGTTTTGTGAGGTTCTTTCCCTCGGTTGTTTGCCGTATCAACTGGTTAACGAATCCGCCAATCATCATGAGCGGATTTTTGATCTCATGAGTGATTTCCGGCACAACCTGGCAGACGGCTGTGAGCCGTTCAGATCTTTGTATCTTTTCTTGAAGTGCCTTTGTCTCGGTCAAGTCCGTGACAACGCCAGTAAAATAAAATCTTCCACCCACCTCTGATACGGAAAATGATATATTTGCGGGGAAAACCTCTCCATTCTTTCGTGCGGTCGTAAACTCCGTACTGTGGCCGATACGCTTTGGGACCCTGGTCTTCACATAGCGTTCCACTGCAATGCGGTGATTCAGGGCGCATTCTGATGTCATGATTACATCCAGGTCATGGCCAATGACCTCATCGCGGCCATAGCCGAGCATCTTTTCCGCGGCCTTGTTGAAGAATAAGACCTTGTGATTTTGGTCTATGGTAACAAAGGCCTCATTGGTGTTTTCAACGGCACTGCGGAGGATTACCAGATCTCTATCTTCGTCACTGCCCTGGCCCATTTTCGTCGCCTTTTTTTCGAACTTGTTCTTGGATGCCTTGGAGACTCAGCATGTCTGCGGTTGAACAGAACTAGATTTCCTTTTTCCAAAAGGCAACCACACCATCCTCGCCAAAAGAGAGCTGGAGCAGTTCCCATCCCATGCTTCCCCTTTCATTCAGTATAGGAACCAGGGCATTCATCTGTTCGGATGGCAATTGCTCATAGTCACATTCACCTCGTTCGCTGCAAAAGTAAACCAGGTGCGAAAATTCATCAGAGGAATGTTTTGTTATCTCATATTTAAATTTTTTCATGATGTATCCCCTTAAGAGCGTTACTTCAAAAGGTCAAATATGTTCCAACACAATCTTGGCGCATACTTAACCCTCTTTGGATTAAATCGGATAAGACCAAAAAGTACATCAGAAAGGAGGTACGGCTAGTTCCCGGACTCCAGTGTGCACTGGGTAAAGTCAATTTCTTTGCCACACCCTGAGCAGGTGTGAGATCTATTGAATTCGTCCGAAAATATCTCTTTTTCCTTTCCACAATTGGGGCACTTACAAACAAATGACTTGAGATTTCTAGAGTTCTCAAATCCGGGGCAGTGTTGAGGAGTGCTCATTTTATCCTCCTTGCGCATCTAAAAGTTTGGTTCTCGCGGCGACCATGATGATGGTCCCTTTCTCCTTATTTGCCATGGAAAACATCATGGTCGTCGAGAATCTAACGGAGTCCTCTGAGACAATTCTTATCAATATGTCTTGTCTTTTTGTATTCTCAAGATATGTGCCAAAGTAAGACCGGGAAGATTTCAGCACTGAAATAACTTTAATATTAGATAGTTGGGAAAGATTGTTGCATAGCCGACCCTGAGTTGTTAGAGTACATGAGGCCTTTTTTGAGACACCAATGTCTCAAAGGGATATTACTGGCCTAACATTATGATATGATGGAAAGTCTATATAAAAGCGATATCTTGGTTTGCCAAATGGTGTATGAAAGACGCCAGTGCCTATGAAATACGCCATTCGAGGGGCCGTTGACAACAGTGATCAAATAGAAAGTCAGTCTAAGTACTTATAGTTTGCTTATATTTTTCAAAGATCGGTAAGCCATGAGATGGCGGTACTTTTTGAAAAGAGATATCCGTCTCATTATTTACCCCGAGACATAAGTGTTTCGTGAGACATGCCGAATATCCAAAAAGCGGCGAAACCGAAAAAAATACTATACATATTAGCGTGCCATAGGCTAAAAGAATCTCTTTGCGGTTACGGGCTGAATGTCGTACCAGAAGCGGATAAGAGATTGTAACTTGAATTTATCTTGGACAGCAGTAAAGAATCCGGGTCCAGAGGGCCCGGCTTTGGCTTGCCCCCAGAGGGGGCTTGTTTACTCGCGTATCTCCAGAGTGACTAAAGTGATTTAAAATGTCTAAAGTGCCTAAAGTTAAGGAATTTTATGCCATAACTTTAGCTCACTTTAGTTCACTTCGAACTTTAGTTCACTTCATGCTCTTGATTTCTGGTACGGCATATCCTAATTTCTCTGAGTCCCGAATGGCGGGAGTTTCCCAATTAACAATGAAGTTAAATATAGTCGAATAAAATTGTTGTAGCAAGACGAAAAAACGGCATGTAAATGAAACGCAGTTAAACAGATCCTTTTTGCTGAATTCAGGGGTATGAATCAAGGGGGCATATATGGTTTACAAGGCCATTGAATATGAGGTTAAGGAAGAGGGGATTGGTGTCCTATCCCTCAATCGTCCACGGAGGTATAATTCTGTCAATCGGCAGATGATGAAAGAGCTAGAGGTCTTTTGGAGGGAAAGATTATACGACAGCGATATACATGTCATTATCTTGCGAGGAAACGGGGACCGTGGCTTCTGCGCCGGGTTGGATATGAAAGAGGCCATGAAAATGTTGCCAGATTTGAGCCCGGACCAGTTCTATAATTTCCAGGCTCGTATGGGACGGCTAAACCTGGCCATGAGACAGGTTCCGCAACCTATCATAAGCGCTGTGCATGGGGCGGCGGCTGGTATTGGATTCAGCTTTGCGCTTGCGTCTGATATTCGTGTGATAAGCGATGATGCGCGATTTTCTGCCGCCTATATCAACATTGGCCTCGGGGGCGCTGATATGGCATGTAGCTATTTTCTCCCTCGTCTTATAGGCTGTGGCAGGGCCTATGAGTTCATGTTAACGGGCAACTTTATGTCTGCAAAGGAGGCCTTGGATTTAGGCCTTGCCAGCAGGGTGGTGGAACGAGATCAACTCATGGAAACAACACTTGAGCTGGCCCGGACTATGAACAGCAAAAACCCCATGGGCCTGCACCTTACAAAGGAGGCTATTAACATGAATATTGATGCGGGTAGTCTTGAACAGGCACTCAATATGGAAAACCGAAACCAGGCCTTCCTTTTGGCAAGGGGAATGGGCGGGGGTGCGGAAAAGACGACCAGATATTTCTAGGTCCTGCTCACGCATAAATGGGGGCACCTTTTAAAAGCAGGGAAATTACTTGCAGGTAATTTCAGTGGGACGTGATTTCCTCGCAGCAAGCCTCTTCATTAGGAAAGTGGCTGCCAGGGAAAGAAGGATGCTTAATAGGACAATTGCTGTCAGTAAAAGGGCGATATCATGGGCGGTTGCCTTTGCCCATTCAACCCTGTCACCTGCGTAGTAACCTAATCCTATAAATAAAAAGACCTGAACAGCTACTGATATCCCGTCCACGGCCAGGAAGCGCAACAATGGATAACGGGCTGCACCTGCGGCAATGTAGGCAACTGCCCGTATGCCGAAGGCAAAACGGGCCAGGAAGAGTGTCCATCCTCCCAGGGAAGTGAAGGTCTCTTGATATCTTTCGAGACGATCTTCCCGCACAAATCGCCCCAATAGACCTGAGAGAGTGGCGCGAGAAAAAAGCCAGCGCACTGCCGCAAACAGAGAGATATCTCCGCAAATTATACCGAGAAACCAGAACAATAGACTGGGTAAAGGAGGGCTCACTCCCTGAGAAATGGCATATCCTCCGCCTATGAGCAAGGGGTTTTCTGGTATAGGCAACCCCAGGCCACCAAAGAATAGACTAACGCATATTCCCCAGAGGACAGATTGGGTGTATGTTTTCATCGGAAATCCGCAGGTTGAGGAGGTATATTTAGCAAAAATTTGGGTCTTTAGTCAACAGAATCCTCAGCCATAGGCACTATAATGACCGGCTAGGCTCTTTCGATTCGATAGCAATTTGGAATGTATATATTATTCTGCCTTGACGAGCACGACCTGACCGGGAAATATTGTGGTTCTAGGTGTCAGACGATTTAGTCTAAGAAATTCGGAGAGGTTCATCTGGTTCTTTTGGGCAATCATGAATGGTGAGTCTCCCTCTAATACCTTGTAAGGCTTTGTTTTTATATTCATAAAGGCCGTTAGCCCTTGAGGTATAAGGAGGACCTGTCGTATTCGCAAACGTGTGCTTTTGAGTTTATTCGCCGCCTGTATGGCGTTGGTGGTGGTTCCAAATCGATTTGCAATTCTCCAGAGCGAGTCTCCCTTACGGACTACATATTTTAGACTTTTCCCCCCTTTCGCTGTATTACTTTTATGTGAGTATGTATCGTCGTAATATGCATATCGCCCTTTAGTCGGGATTTTAAGCTTCCGGCCCGCTCGTATAAAATGCCTGCTTTTAAGCCCGTTTATGGCCATTATTGCCTTGACGCTTGTTCTATATCTGTGGGCTATAACGGATAGTGACTCCCCGCTTCTTACTCTGTGCAATCTATGGGCTGGAATTGGAGGCTGCCAGACAGGCATCTTATCCAATTTTGCCAGCAACAAGTCTCCTTTACCCTCAGGTACCTTGAGGGCATAAGGTCTGTCTGGCGTCGAATTTCGTCTCAGACCGGGATTAAGGTCTTTTAAGAGCTTGTATGGTAAATTGAGATTCTTGGCTACAATTTTCAGGTGGACCTGCTTATTAATGGTGACGTTCTCGGTCTTAATTTCCTTATCAACAGGCGGGAGGGTGAAGCCATATGCCTGCGGGTTGTTGATAATTTGCAGGACCGCCAGAAACTTTGGCACATAAGAGGCTGTCTCTGTGGGAAGTTTTTCATAGAGGTCCCAAAAGTGATCAAGGTAGTTGATGCGCTGGCTGCGAATACATTTTAATACCGTACCCTCGCCACAGTTATAGGCCGCTAGGACCGATGTCCAGTCACCGAAGATTTGATGCAGTTCTTTCAGATAAGCAATGGCAGCGGCTGTGGACTTTTCGGGATCCATCCTTTCATCTACCCATCGATCTCTTTTCAAACCGTACTTATATCCGGTTGAGGCGATAAACTGCCACAAACCCAAGGCTCGAGCCCTTGATAGTGCCCTAATTTTATACCCGCTTTCTATAAGCGGTAGCCATGAAAGCTCTTCTGGAAGGCCTGCATCCTTTAACGACTTAACAATGGCAGGACGATACCTCCCTGAGCGGCGATAGGCATTTAGAAAAAACTTCTTGTCCCTTCCCTTAAGCAAGTTCAAGGCCCTCTCCACGTGTTTGTTCATAACAAGTGGAATAGCCTTGTGAAACCCGTTAGCCACGATAAATCTGGAGGAGTAAACCTCTATGATTCGCTTTGCTATGGTGAAACGCAGGTCCTCTCTCTGCTGAAGGATCTTAGGGTCCTTTTCTGGGTCGACCTTCAATATCAGAGAATAGGCTTGATCAAGCGCATCAAGGGCATTATCCAGATCCCCCTGTTCCCAGAAGTCATTTGAGGCCTGGCAGAAGCCTAGCGCTGAGTCGAGTAATTCCTGGTCTGATTTTAGAAGGGTTTCCTCAGGGGTAAGCACAGGGGGTTTTTCAGGATGAACGGTTGGGTCTGATGAGGCATTTTTTTGTCCTTTGGATACGGATTCGTCAGATAAAGCGGGTTTAGCCTGTGGATCGATTTTGGACAGGGAGGCAATTTTTTCCCCAGGATTTCTGGGCGATGTGGCAAGGGCCGTGTCTGCAGGGTCTTTTGAGGCAACTTTTACTACAAAAGATGGGGTGTGAGGCTTCTCGTAATAAAAATTGGACACACACCCTGAAAAAAGGAATATTGTGAACAGACAAAGAAAGACTTTTATATTAGATAGGTTAGAGTAAGTTTTCATCCTAAAAAGGCCCCTTTCACACAGAGTATATGGCACAATTAGAGTGTTTTTTGGTTATAACTGCAATCTGTGGGCCAAATCATAAACTGAGCGGTATTTTTTTAGTCCGTGGAGTATAAGAAATGGATTTTCAATGGTCAAGCGCTTTGGGCCTCTGCGATGAATTAGGGAGCCAGCGGTTTAGGCACTTTCATGGGCTTGCCCGTGTGGGTCCACAGGCGGGCGATGCCGTTTCATTTGCCTGAGTAATTCAATAAGCCGTTTTTCATCGTTTAGTTCGGGTCGGTCCGTGACCTTCTCCATCAAGTTATTCAAGACCTCACCAATCTCCGGGCCGGATGGGAGCCCGAGGATTTCCATTACCTTAAAGCCATTTATGGGAAGATCACTTGTCTTGGTCGGCACGGAGCCTCTTAGCTGCTCCCTTACCCTCTCTTGGAGTTCTTTTAAAAGGGCGAGGGGGTCGGCGGCTTCGTCCGAGGGAAGCCCGTGCGCCAGCAGGTCAGCGCGGCGGAACATAAGGAGGTCCGTGATCTGATAAACCCCAACGCCTCTGATAAGACGCCTTACCGCAGCATCACTCCATCCACGGTCATAGTTTATCATGTGGTTCCTGACCAAGTTCGTGACCATTCTGGTCATGTCCTTTCTGAACCTAAGCCTATCCATAATTTCCCCTGCCAATGTCGCCCCCATCGTCTCGTGGCCGAAAAATCGCCATTTTCCATCTGCCTTGTCTCTCACCCGGGGCTTGGCGATATCGTGAAACAGGGCCGTAAGTCTCAAGACGGGGTCAGGGCGAACGCCATCCACGGTTTCCATAATATGTCTAAATATGGTATGACGGTGATGGGCGTTTTGTCTTTTTAGATATCCATCAAGGAGTTCTGGAATGACCTGCTTGAGTAAATTGGTCCTGACCATTAATTTGAAACCCGTAGAGGGTTTGGTGCTGACCAGGATTCTCATCAACTCCCCTCTGATCCTTTCCGGGGCCACATAGCGGAGTAGGGGCGCCAGCTTGGTGACGCTGTCCAATGTGTCCGGCACGATTCGAAAGCCCAGCTCACTTGCGAGTGTCACCGCTCGCACGAGGCGGAGAGGATCTTCCTGGAAGCGGGCCGCCGGATCTCCCACTGCCCTAATCTCTTTTTGTTTAAGGTCAGAAAGGCCTCCAGAGGGATCTCGGAACTGGGCCTTATCAAGATCATAGGCCATGGCATTGATGGTAAAATCACGGCGAGCAAGATCATCCTCAAGAAGGTCCTTTATTCCCCTGAAAGAGGTTACCTCGAACCTCTTTCCCGAGTCTATAAGCGTGACAGTCCCGTGCTTGAGGTAAAAGAACCTTATATCACTGAATATTGATTTGATTTCTTCCGGGAGCGCCGAGGTCGCCACATCCCAGTCAGATATGGGGCGCCTCAGGCAGGCGTCTCTCACAGCACCGCCCACTATATAGGCGTCATGCCCTGAGTGATGGAGCCTTTGGATTATGAAGGTCACGAATTTGGGGATTTCTAATTTGAACACTGAAGGCACCAGCTAGGACTTGGTATAGCTATGCAGGCCGGCCAGATAATTGACCCCAAAATAAGTAAACAGAACACAAAGGAACCCAATCAAACAAAGGGTGGCGATTCTTTTCCCTTTCCAGCCCCTTACCATTCGCGAATGTAGTACCGAGGCGTACACCAGCCAGGTAATAAGTGACCATGTCTCTTTCGGGTCCCAACTCCAGTAGCTTCCCCAGGCGGAGTGGGCCCAGACCGAGCCCGTAATGATGCCAAGGGTCAACATGAGGAAGCCCATAACTACCATCTGATAATTTAAGATATCAAGCACTCCCGTCCCTGGGATAAGCTTCAAGAAAATGTTGTTCTTGTCTTCTGAATCCAATCTCTTTAAAAAGTACATGATACTGAGGCCAAAAGAGAGGCCGAATGCGGCATAACCAAAAAAACAGGTGATCACATGGGCTATAAGCCAGTTGCTTTTAAGGGCAGGAACCAGCGGCTGAATGTTGCTATTGACCTTGGGCAGAGAGGCATAGGCCATAGCAAGGAAGGCCAGTGTCGTGGCAAATACACCGAGGGTCCGATTTTTTGTCCGCCATTGTACGGTGAGATAAAGAAGGACAATGGCCCAGGAAAAAAATACCAGGGATTCGTAGAAATTGGATAGGGGCGCGTGCCCGACACCCAATTTGTAAGTTTCCAGCCATCTCAAAACAATTGCTGTGGTGTGGGCAGCAAGGCCGCATACTGAGACCACAGTAGCCAGACGTCCAAAAAATTCCCTACCCATAACCATCATAAGGAGGTAGAGCATAGCCGCGGCAAAATAGATGAAGGTTGTGTAACTCAAAATGAGAGAATTAAGCATAACTCTTATCTCTTTTCCTTGAATAATTTTTTGAAATCATTCGTGAGCTTTTCCGTCTCCCTTTGAAGACCCACCGGGTTTTTGGTGGCAGTCCCGGCTATCTCTATTCTTGTCCCTGTATCCTCGACGGATAGCCGAACCCAGATTCGTTTATGGGAAGCGAAAAAAGTGACAAAAAAACCGAGCACCATCAAGAAACAGCCTGTCCAGACAATGGGCACCCCAGGGTCTTTGCTGACCTGCAAACCGGTATAATATCTGCTTTCGAGCTTATGGAGGAAAAAGGTATAAGGCGCAAAGGCTGAGGCATTCAATTTGGGCAATCGCTTCATCTGTTCCGGGAGTCGTTTTTGGACCATGTCCTGGTCCTGGAATATCCAAAACTGCACTTTTTTTCCTTTGACAGGCGCGATCGAGATATATGCCGCCGGACCTAGCACACCCATGAGGTTCCCGTCCACCCTGGTTACCTCAAAAATGCCTTCATTTCCCGGGAGTTGTAACTCCTTTCCCGTCTCGGCTTCCACGGTTGTGGCCTTATCCTCACCCCCATGGCGAACTATTTTGAGGTAGACCTTATTGCCGGGGATGGTCCCGTAGCTTGACTGATAAAAACTGACACCCATAAATTGGGCTGGATGGTTTACTCGCACGCTTTTTGTCTCCATCTCTTTACCATTCATAAGAAATCGCAGGTCGGCCCGGTATTCCTTTGGGGAGCCATTTTCATAAAAATCTACTGAGAATTTTTCGCAGCTTACCTCAAACCCCAGTCTTAGAGGCGTGCCCCCTTTCCTGAGGGACACATGATCCGCCACCTCACCCTCTGCGATATTGACATAGGCCTCAAATCCAAAAAAAGAGCCTACCATGGCCCCGACCAGGATAATTAGCACACTGAAATGAACGAGATAGACACCGAAAAGGGAATATTTCCCCTTTTCGCCGCATAGGTAATATCTGCTGGCATCTCCCTTGTCATAGGTCTTATAATGACGGCCCATTAGGGACCGGGCCAATTTGCCAGAGACGTCCTTTAGGTCTGCTTGAGCCAGGAAGGACCTCTCGGCGGGGAGACCTTCAAATGGCTTGCTGCGATCAGGTCTTGGCAGCACCCGAAAAATCCTCCACGTCCTTGAAAACCGATCGATTGAGCAAATGACAAGGTTGGAGGCGAGAAGGCAGATAAGAAGCCTGAACCATAAGGAGTGATACATGTCAAACAGGTCCAGAGAATTGAAAAGGCGAAATAGGGCAGGGCTCAGACCTCTGGCAAAGTCCATTGCTTCCTCCTGCTGGGGAATAAGCGTCCCCAGAATAGAGACAATGGCAAGGATAATCAAAAGTAATATAGTGAGTCTGACGGAGCTAAAAAAGTTCCATATTGCGTTTGATTTCTTTTTTGCTTCAGGTCTGGCCATAATTATAAATTTGTCGCCTCCGTCCGGCGCGAAAAACGCTCCGCCAAATGATGTGGCACGCTTTCATAACACGGATTTCGATAAACTGCAAATTGAAATCCGTGCTCAAAAAGTTTGACCATCATCGTCATATCATGGTAACTACTCAGGTAGATAGGCTGAAGGCATTTAGGCTGTAGTATCGCAAAGTGAACCGTGGGTGACCACACAAAAGTCAGGCCGATTATTTCCGTTTTCCGAAATCCCGTTTGGTTCGTTCAGGGAATTATATTACGAGGTTGGTCTGTCAAAACGGTTTAGGTATTCTACAGCCTCCAGCCTAAGCAACCTGAACAGTTAGATATCATGTAATAAAATTGTAAAAGGCTAACATATTCCCGGTTTTGTTGTATTTAGACAGGAGACCTCTATGCTCGAACTCAAATTTATTAGATCACACATGGAGAACATTAAACAGATGATCGAGGACAGGGGATATGAGTTGGATGTCTCTCGATTCGAAGCATTGGATAACGAAAGAAGGCAACGGTTATCGGTGCTTGAAGATCTTCGGCATCATCGGAACCGG
>Ga0307425_1000461_pt1 | contig 25669 bp, 28 predicted proteins | sample SalMarWE160330MG_FD_202152 | JGI IMG/M metagenome (GOLD analysis project Ga0307425, IMG submission 202152) | Salt marsh sediment microbial communities from the Plum Island Ecosystem LTER, Massachusetts, United States - WE1603-30 | ecosystem: Environmental > Aquatic > Marine > Intertidal zone >...
AAACCAATCAGGTTGTGCCTCATCAATGATACGTTCCCACTCATCGGCCAGGGTAATATTAGGGTCACCGTTAAGGTGCGCCAAGAGTGATTCACCGATACATGGCGGCCCACCTATTATTCCTTCAAATACGCCGGCCGGCGGGTGAAAGTCCCGCATATCCTTGCCCCACAATAGGTCAGGCCCGTTCACTACACAATATCTCTCAAGCTCAAAAGCCATACCAAAAAGGCCGATACCTGGCGGAACATCTAATACTAAATTATTTCTCATTTTTTATTCTCGCCTCTCATTTTTTATTCTCGCCGGGTGGGAGGGGGGTGAGGTTGCCGGCGAGGAGCTCGACGATGGTGAAGAGGTCGACGTTGCGGCCGGTGAGCTCGCTGGCGTGGGCGCGGATGAACCGCGCGAGGTCTTTCTCTTCGATGCGCCAGGTGGCCTGGCCCCGGCCGTGTTTGGGCTTGTTGCCATTTCGAGGCCGCGCCTGGAGCTCGCCGGATTCTATCCATTTGACTGTGGTCTGTCTCGAAACGCCCAAAATGGCGCTGCATTCCATGGCGGTATACCAGCCATCGCGCACCTTTAATGAATAGCCTAGTTTACGGGTTTTTTCACGGATTGCCGCCGGGGTTCTTGACCCAGGGGATTGTCGTTCTATTCATACTCAGCCTCCTCGTATTCGCTGTTACAGCGCCCGCGCCGCCTGTCTCGCTTCTTATGTTCTGCTAAGCCTCTCGGCGTTCCTGCGACCTCCCTACGATGTTTTCTCTGGTCTTTATGCGTCTTGCCAGTGTAGGCAAATCCTCTCCCCTTTTTACCCCTCAACGTCGGTCGCCTCAATTCGCAGGTCTGGCCGCACCTTGATGTTCAAGGCTTCAACCGTCATTTTAACAGTCGCCTTGATGTCAAGGTTGACTTCCCTCTGAGCAAAGGGATGGGCTATCTTCATGCGAATAAATGGCAGCTCGGATGTATTCGGCCTGATGACTTGGGCATCAACAATCTGCCATCCTGCCAGCTTGGTTATATCATCCGGCTTGGTCATTATTATCTCTGGCATGGCTCTCCTCCGTATCTGGCAATCAATATTGCCTCGGCCCGGCCCACGTCCTTCTTGCGACCGAGCGGGACTTGCGGGTAAAGCTGCTGCGCCAGTGTCCGTGATGCATCCTTGTTTTTGCCGATAAGTCCAGCCCGCCGCTTCCATACGCCGGGGGATATTAGCTCGTAAGGGATGCCCAGCGCGGCCAGGACGCCCTTGATTACACCGACGCCCTCCATGAAAGCCCCGCTGGACGCCACGCCCTGCTGCGGCATGGTATGGACGTTTTCAAGAATGGCAGCGACGACCTCGAAGTTTTCTGCTCTGGCAAATTCGTTTCTTAAAAGTCTCGCCACCTCAGCCCCGTTCACCTGCTGGCGCTTCTTGGTAGCCGGCATGACCGGCATATCAAATACTTCAATCAGGCGCGCCCCCTCGTCAAGTATGGCAATAGCGCCGGACACACCTGGGTCAATCCCGATGATTTTCATTCTCCCACCTTACCCCTATCCATTGATTACTTCCTCCTTCGCCATGCCGCGATAGGTCTGCGCCTTAGCATCCCAATGGAGGGGCACCTTCTTACCGGCCTTTGAGCCGTCCTGGCGGTGCTTGGCAATCAGTATCTCGGTCGCGTTATTCGTCGTGTCCTTGTTGTAGTAATTCTCTCGGTAGATGAAAAGCACATCGTCGGCATCTTCCTCGATATGCCCGCTCTCGCGCAGGTCGTAGAGTTGCGGCCGCTTGTCCTGCCTTGCCTCAAGAGAGCGATTGAGCTGGTGGGCCACCAGCAAAGGTACTTCAAGCTCTTTTGCTATCTGCTTCAACTTCCTGGTAATGTGACCCAGCCTCTCGTTTTCGTTCTGCCCCTTCGTATCAGCCATAAGACCGAGGTAATCAACGACGATGAGGCCTAGCCCCTGTCTAATTTTAAGCTCATACCCTAGTTGGTATATACTACTGGTAGTCAAATAAAAGCCACGCCCGGACTCCATGTGATATACCTGGTTCTGTTCCATCTCGGGTATCTTTGCCAGTATCTGAGTAAATGTCTCCTCGTCGTAGCCGCCGAGCCGTATATCATCGACACTCATGCCAGCGAGGCCGGCCATGTCTCTATCTATTAACGAGTCAATGCTCATCTCGCCCGAGCAGAAAAGCACCGGCATTGAGAGGGAAACATTATTGGCGATACATTGAAGCATGGCCGTCTTGCCCATGCTGGTGCGACCGGCTAGTATTGTAACTTCGCCGGAGTACAAACCGCCGCCCAGCTTTTTATCAAGGTCTTTTATGCCAGTGGAGATAGCCACCCCGGCCTCTTTCTCGTGGAGCAAGATGTATCTGTCCATCGCCCTGTCCATGCGCTGCCGGGGGGTGATGATGTGAGTTCCGCCAACATTCTGCCGTAGGGAAAGAATAAGACTGTCGGCCCTCTCCAGACTCTCGCCGATATCTGATTTGCCATCATACCCTATCGAAGCTATGAGGTCTCCAGCCGCGATTAACTGCCGATAAAGTGATAAGCGATGGACGATGCCAGCATAGTGTCCGATGTCGAGAGAAGTGGGGCAGATTGAAACCAAATAGCTCAACCGGGCGGCGCCGCCGCAGGCCTCCAGTCTATCCTGCTCGGAGAGTTCCCTGGCAAGCGTCACCTGGTTAATGGAAACGCCTTTTTCTTTCAGGGACAATGCGGCCAAGAATAGCCATCTGTTCGGCTCGTAATAGAAATCGTCGGCAGCTAAATCTCGCAGGGAATTGATAGACTCGCCGTCAATCAAGAGGGAGCCGATGACCGCTTCCTCGGCATCACTATCGCTGGGCGGTAACTTTATACTATCCACTTTCTTTCCTGTAGGAATACTCGCTAATTTATTCGTAAGTATCCCTTCATCTACAGTATTACTCTACTGTGCAGTTAGACTTGCATCCATTCTTTGTAATATTGGCTCGCCTTCGCTCTGATTCTATCTATTGGTGGTGAAATATTTGGGTGTTCACTAATCCACCGATTCCTCTTTTGAGCCCATGCAATATAAGGACAATCGAGGCTGTGAATAGGATTTCGACCACCAAATCGTGACGCTCCGCAGGTGCAGGTTTTAGAGAAAAATATCTCGACAGGAATTTGCCCGCAAACGCAGGTATCTCCATCTTGATACCAGTGCATATTATTGTCGCCGCATTTATTCATCATTTAATCCTCACAGTATACGGATACTGTATGTCATGGGATAGTTACCAGAAAACTTAATCTTGATATTTCAGAGTGCGGCCCTTCTCCCACGCCTTGCCAGGGTCCATACCCTCGACCTTCCATCTCTCAAGTATCTTCTCAACGTAGCTGAGATTGCGCTTATTGTGTGTAACAGCTTCTTGAACGGCCTTTGCGAACCATCCTTCGGGGTATTCGTCCCTCGCCTTCTTGATGCGCTCGGCCAGCATCGGCGTTAGCATACCGATGTTATCTTCGTAGGCCTTGACCATACTACCATAAACTGGGTCCATAATGGTTGACTTGTCAAATTCAGTTTTCTCACTGGGCCGAGCTTTCGGTTTTGCTTTGACGCCCTTTGCCGCCTTCTCCTCTTGCTCGCGCTTGGATAATGGCGAACCATCATCGGCCCATAGTTCAGGCTTCTCACGCAGTAATTCGTCGATGATGTTCTGCGGCGGCTTGGGGGTTTTCCTGGCATGGCGAGCTTGGGGGTAATTAAATCGTGGGAAGGCCGCAAAAACCGAGAAGTCGCGGCCATCGTCGGCAGTCCAAGATAGTATTATGCCAGCCTTCAATAGCTCGACCTGCCGAGCCAGGATGTCTCTTGACGTTACCTCCTTGAGGGGGTAGGCGTGCCCCTTGAGAAATGACAAAGTGCTCTGGTAACATCCATAATCATCAGTCAGCACAAGGCATCTACCCCAGTGTACCTCCGCCTCGGCGGATAGTATGTTGAAGTTCGGCGAGTCACAGATGCTTTCGGAAATCCATCTCTTAGGCATCAATCCACCTTTCGCCGTCCCACTTCTTGCCGTGTTTTTCGTGCATATAGAAGGACAGCCAGAGTTGTTCCATTGATTCGCCTAGCATCTGCTCTCCCAGTTCCTCACCCATAGTGATGTAGCGATAAAGAGGCTCAATATAGCCAAGAGGATTTCTATGCCAGCCTAGCATCCCCTGTAGCTGGTCTTGGCGTTCTAATTGGACAGCACCTTCCTTAGTAGCAACAAAAAAGTTCCCATTAGTATCTATAAATACCCCCTCGTGGGAATCTGTGAGCCAATTAAGTTCATGCCCTACGCTTCTGGGACTATTAACACCCCTACCTAAATAAGGTATTGCAGCTAATCTCATCTTGATATAAGTTTCGCTAGTGTCCATGTCGCCCTCCCTTTCCGGCCACCGTCTTACTGCCGCAGCCTTCAAGATGATGAGTCATTTCCCCACCGGCTTTGTTTTCTCTTTAGCCTTTATTATCGCATCAATGAAACTATGCGCCGCCTCCGGGTCAATATCCATATTGAGAAAGAAATCAGCCGCAGAGTAGGAGTCAAAGAGTAGTTCGCCGTCTCTCACTGTCATGGAAAAGATGTTACGGCCCTTCCAAGTCAGTTCTACTTCCTTGAACGAGACTGTTTTATCTTCTGATGTTATCGGTGGTACATTGGTTTCCGCCATTTTCCCCTCCTTCAATTCTCCTCGTTAATCTTCTTGCAGAGATGCTCGTACTGCCATACCTTGAGGTCGTCAAGCTTCTGGATACGCCAGCCCTCCTCCTGGTTGCATATCCGGCCCAGGTCGGACGGCGTAAACTTGGCCTTTGCGCAGAGTTCGCCCAGGTGCTTGAGCTGGGCGGCACTTATTTTATTCTCGTTGCGGGGCTTTTCCTTATTATCGGGGGCAGGTTTGGACTCCTCCTCCGGCTCCCCGGGTATCGGAATTTCCTGAAATTCGCCCTCTACCACGCCCTCCTCGGCATCGGCAGACGGCTCCGCACTCTCCGGCGGTTCCTCACTCTCCGGCGGTTCCTCACTAGCCGCCTCCGGCCCAGTCGGAGACTCCTCCGGCAACTCCGGCTTCGCCATGTATTGGTCATCAACGACTTCCATCTCCGGCATCTGGGCGTCGGGGCACAGGCGCTTGAAGGCGTTGCGCTCGGAGCGGATAAAGGCCATGTTCTCGCGCGTGTTGCCCTTATCCTCGCCTTGGAAGTGGCCGCCGGTCTTGGGATACCTGCCGTAGCCGGGCGCCTCCATGCCGCCCTTCGTGCGCAGCTTGGTGATGGCGACGATGTTGTCCTTGTCCGTCTTGCCGAAAGTCCGCATCTGTTCCTCATCGGTCATTATCCGGGGGGTGTTGTCGATATAGGAGAAGCTGCCGTAGCGGGACATTATCAGGCGGGTCGCTGTGATGCCCATGACAGTCGCCCAGGTAGTTTTGCCGGTTTTGGCCGAGGTAAAGGGGATGATGAAAACATGGTTCTGGAGAGGATGCAGGCCGAAGTCCCGGCAGAGCAGGGCGGCCTTGTAGACTTCAATCTCCGGGGCCTTCGGCCAGATGGTCGTGATGAGTTTTGTGGCCTGCTCCTTCGTAAGCTGGCCGGTCAGTGGTATTCCCCTGGTAGTTAGAGCCCGATTGCGCTGAATATTCTCCTCGTTCATTATTTCTTTCCTCCCGTCATTCATTTGTTGCTGCCGCGCATCAGGCGGCTTGTATTCTCTGGCTACGCCCTCATGGCCAGTGGTGCGGTGGCGGTGGCAGGCGAGATAATGCCTTCGGTCATCATCCACCCACCAGCAGACCCACTCGCCGCACTCGGGGCAGACAAATTGAAGGCGTAGCTTGTCGCGCTCTTTGATGGATAGCTCGTCGTAGTTGTCAACGTAAAAGCGGTCAGACATCATTCCCCCTTTGAAGGGAATTAAGAATATTTATGATTTCACCTCGGGGACTATACATATTATACAGTCTTTTAGCTGTGTCCAATAAGGCAATCAGTAATTCTTCGCGGCTCATTTCGTTTATGTCTTTGCCACGATAGAAGCACTTTTCCTTGTCAAACTTGAGAGAAGATTTAGCCCAATCGGCTCTCCCCCGGTGGAATTGATTTATATTGCATCTCAGCCTCTCTCTGCCTTCCTCGCATTTCTCCTTAGACATAAAGGGCCATTCCCACCGGATATGGAAGCGTAATTTCCCATCCACATTGTAGTATCTTCCTAACATCACTCCCCCTTCGGCGTGGTAATCAGAAAGGAAAGGGCTTTCGGTTCGCCATGTTCGTCGTAGTCAATCATTATTGACTTGGCGCCATGAGCCACGAGATTACCCTGTATCTCTCCGAGACTTTTCATGGCCGGGACTTCGGTAGTATAGTTTGCTATTGGCATAGAAAGCCTACACAATCACCGGCACTTTGCGCTCGGCATAGGTGATGACCGCCGGGCCGTCGGCATTGGCTCTCTCAAGCTCATCCTGGGATAAGAGTTTGCCTTTGACCAGCCCCTTGATGGCCTCGGCATTGACCTGCTTGACGATGACGATTTTGGCATGGTCGGGATAGCGGGCCTCGAAGGCATAGGCATTGTACTGGGCCGTCCTTCTCACGTAGACCAGCGCATACTCGCCCTTTTCTGTGTCCTGATAGCTGCCGAAGTGGTCAATGAGGTTGCGGATGGCCGTCACCTTCTCGCCCTCGGATACCTTGAGCGCGTCGAGGTCGGCGGCGAGGCCGGGGTTAAGCTGGCGCTGTTGCTTCTCCAACATGGCGATGGTGCCCTGTATCTCGTGGAGTTTGTCGAGCGCCTCCTTGACCTGGGGCGGGTTGCTGAGGTTTACGGCGGTTGCGGAGTAATCGGGGTTTTTCTTCTTGGTCTCGTTTTCGGTTGTCATTTGTCGCTCCTTTACCTTTTCCTTAAAGCATCGGTGACTATCTTGTCCTTGATATAATCCGGGACGTTCTGCCACCGGCCCTTACTTTTTCTCACCCTCTCCCGCAATATTGCGTCAATATCATTGGGCAACCTGATTGCCCTCGGCATGGTCGTATTGCTCGGTCTGTAGTTTGCCATTTATATCGCATCTCTGGCGCTGTTACAGCTAATCTGCGGCCTGTGGCGCCAGTCTGCCCAGATGTTTCAGCCTCAAGTTTTCAAGAGCCTTTAACGAAAGCGGGCTTGGCCGACTTATTCCCCTCTCCCATCGCATCACGGCATGATACTCGCAGCCGAGCTCCTCTGCAAATCCTTGCTGGCTCATGTTGAGGCTTAGTCGCAGTTCCTTAATCTCGTCGGCAGTCATAGCACTTATATACTAGAACTTCTTAGAATGTTTGTCAACCCCTTTCAATGTTAAATTTTCATAAAGAAAATCCCCCGCCCGTAAAGAGCGAGGGTCTCATAGGAGGTTAGGTGGGTAGGAAAGGAAATTTATTTCGGAATAATTTATCTGTTTACTTTTTGGCTTTGGGCTTTTCATTGCGAGCCTGAAACCAGATGCCGATGAAGCCTCTTGAGCTGTCCCCCTCTGAAATGTTTGAGTAACACCAGGCGGCCATCCTCGATAGCCTGCAGATAGACGGTAGGGATGTCCCATATCTCCTCCTGGCCAGGGGGCTCAATCGGCCTCTTGATTCGCTTCATGGCGTAGGCAGCCTCCTCAGTGCAGAGATACTTGTCATTGGCCGAATACCTCAAGTCCTGGGAGGTATACGGCGGGAATTTGAAATGAAGCATCAATCTTACGGCATCAGCGATTAAATACAGGAAGTCAATGTATCCGTAATCCTTACGCCCTATTTCAGATGTATAGAGCACAGCGCTTAGTCCTATTTTCTCAGTGATATCCGGCGCGCGGTAGAACTCGATATCGTCCTCGGCATACTCGGCGAAAAAGCGGGCGCAGCTCGGCCCCTTATCCAGAGATTCCCGCGTCTCGAAATCTACGAACTTGCCGTCTTCAAATACGGGATGCCCGATAATGCCGAAGTGGTAGCGGTCAGTATGCCTGCCGCTCGGAGACTTGGTTAAATTACGGGATGCCCAGCCCCAGATGCCTTTCCCCTTTGTTGCGAAAATGTCGCCCGGCCAGATTTCAAACATACTGTTCCCTCCTTAGAGTATCGCGGCTACTACGCCAACGGCTCCTTTATTTTCCGGCGGGCATTTGTCAATTCTGTTACGTTACACATAATTCAGGCTCCTACAAGAAATGTATTACCGATGCCGCATCAAGGATGCCGGTAATGGCAAGGGACGTGATAAGCAAGAGTAGTATCACTCGGTTCGTCCATGACCTCTTTTTGTTATTGGCTATATCATCAGTCATGGCCTTCATCTCTTTGCGCACACTAAAGCCCTGTCGCGCCGTAAATTCTAAGAGTTCACGGTCGCCCATCTTCCCGATGTTGCGTTCAAATGCAATCTCTGTCAGGCAATCTTCACCATCAGGCACCGGCCCAACCTCCTAATTTTTCAATGCCTCCATCTTCTTCCTCAAATCTACTACCTCGGCCTCCAGCGCCTCAATCTTATTCAAGAGCGCCCTGGATACACCGAGGCCATAACCTTGCAAGGCGGCTATGCTTACGAATGACTGACCGCTTTCGCTGTCTCTCACCATCATATCATCAGGTAGCGAGTCGCCGTCAATAACATCCCTGCCGTCCTTGTTTTGTCTTGTCTTTAGCCGCCGCAGGATAGAGAGGTCATCATAGGCATGGTAATCATGGATTGCGCCGTCCTCGGCATAGATGCGGAATCCATATATTGCGACCCAGGCTTTTGAGGAACTACCCAGTCTCCTCGTATTAGTGGAAACCGGCAGCATACCGTCACCCCCCACATTTACATAGTTGGTCGCAAGTAGATTTATTTCATCCCCGGCGTTCAGGTCGATGTCGTATGTGGCCTGCAAATCCATGTAGCCATTCACGGCGGCATTGGCCGCACCGCCCGCCTTCAAGCTGACACCGCCGGTAACATTGGCAATCAGGTCATGGTTGTTGTTAACATCAAGCTGAATATTACCACCGTACGCTAAAAATCTGATTTTTGTATTTGACGAACTGATTACATACTCATCCACGTTGGCAAAAATATAGCCGCGCACTATCCCGAGATAATCTTTGATAAAACACTCTTGACCTTGAATGTGAAGGCCCTGTGAATTGAGAAAAACCGCACCACCGCCGGCGTAGAAAGAACCATCGGAACCGACGTAACACTGAATTGCGCCGCCCTTGCTGGCCCTGGTGGTGAAGGCAGTGTTTGAGCCGTAAATCTGGACGCCATAACTTGCGCTGATTGATACTCCGCTTTCGTCATACCACTCACCCGAAATTTGGGTGGCACTGGATAGGAGGATGTGGCCTGCCGATATGTCCGTCGCCAGAACCTTCGCATAGGTATCGCCATTGACGATACTGTCGAGGTTTACGGCCGTCCAGTCGCCGGCATTATAATCTCCGCTCGCTCGCCCTGTCGTGCAGAGTTTGTTGGTGGTTGTCGCATCCACCCAGAGGTCTCCGATGTCATAGGGCGTCGTCGGCTCGGATGTAAAGACCCGCCTTTTCTCGCTCGGATTGTAGCCGGCGGAGAACTCCATCTGGTCGGAGAGTAATATTTTGCCCGCCGAAATCTGCGTTGAAAGCACCCGCTTGTAAGTCGTACCCTCCGGCACATCGTCAAGCGTGTTATCGCCCAGGTCGAACTTGTCGGTGGGGTCGTAGCCGGAGGCGTAATAGATGGCATCGTCCAGCTTGATTTGACCAGCATCGAGATGGACGGCCTTGACCCGCGCATAGACCTCGCCATCTGCCAGGTTGTCGAGGTCGTCCCCAATCTGGCTGAGGTCGACGTTGCCGTCCGGGTCTATCCAGACCATATCAATATTGTCGGCGTTGATATTCTCGGCGTATAGGTCTTTCACCCACAATCTGCCGAAGTAGTTGCCGAGGTCGGTCGTATTTTCAAGGTCACGCAGGGTCTTGCGCAGGGAAAGCCATGCGCCGAACTGGAACTTGATGGTATACTCGCCTTCCTCTGTGTCGATTACCCTCTCAAGCGAGCCTATATTGCCGATGGCATTTGAATCCATGCGATTGTCGGTAATCTTCACGTAGTCAAATACTTCAAGGTTGGTTATGAGCGGGGTGTAACCCATGCCGTTCTGGGCATGAAGCTGGTACTTGGACAGGAGGCTCTCAGCCATCGCCGTCGCCTCGTCGTTACTCTGCAACCTGGCCCGGTGGTACTCCCTGATTTCCAAGTCCTCGTAGCTCGCATCGGTGGCATAGCCGGAATACTGCGGGTCATCGTCGGGCTGGCTTTCAACTACAACATAATTCGGAATGACGACCCTGGTGCGGTAGGCTTTGGCGTAGAAATTCGGGTAGTCGTCATTGTCCAGCTTGAACTCCATATTGTAGCTGTCGCCGGAAGTTACCGGCACAAAAACGTGGATGTTGCCGTCCTCCTCTAAACGGGCCACGCATCCGGTCGGGTCGAGCAATCTCCTGAAAGCGGCCAAACGGCTACCGTTCTGGTAGATGCGGAAACTGTCTTTGGGCTGATAGCTGTCGATGATGCCATCCTCGCTGTCGTAGATGACCGTAAAGGCGATGCAGTGATTGAAGCAACCCAGCGTGGCCCCGGCGATGGCGGTCAAGAGGTCTTTGATGGTGTTCGCATCGTCCTCGTCAGGAACGTAGCTGTCGCTGGCGCCGTCGAGGCCCATGATATCAAAGGCACCGATGGCCTCGATTTCAACGTAAGGCTCGCTGGTGGAGCTGATGGTCTCCTGCGAGATTATGCGGAGCGGGGCGGAATAGGAGTATCGCAAGGTGTCGCCGGATATGTCCGCCCCGTAGTACATCGTGAGGATCCAGCCCTTGTAGTCGTTGCTCTCAAAATGCTTGTCGCCGTTGTGGATGCGGATGGTGATTTTGTTGCTCCAAGGCTGCTCGGGGTGATTTACCTTAATGGTGTCATCCTGGTCAAAGGTGACACTATCCTCTCCGGCCTTAGAAAAAACGGCTTTGTAGACAGGCTCATAGCTTGCCTTAATCTGCTCCGCCGTCAGGTTGGCATGAATGTCTCTCATCTTAAACTACCGTGAACGAAGCCGTGCCGTGACTTACCTTTGCGCCATCCCCCACCCCGTCGGTGGCCTTTACCAGAACGCTCCATGGGCCGGTGGCCGAGGAGGAGGACGTATTGTAGTAGTAGGTGTAAATGCCGGTGGAGTCCTTAGTCATGACCGCCTCGTCAACTTGGTCGTCCCCATCGGCGTCTGTGATGGTAATAACCACCGCATCCGGGTCGTCAAGCTCGTCGTCCTCATCGTAGATATAGGCCGTAGCTTTGACTGTTCCGCCGGCTATGAACTCGGTAATTACCTCAATAGCCATGATTTACTCCTTCGGCTGCTTCGGTTTAATAAAGCCTTCTTTGATGAACTCCCAGATTGGCTCGGCATTGTCCCGCCATGCCCTTGCGCAGACCGGCCCGGCCTTGTCTTTCAGCCAGTCGTGGGTGCTGTCCTCAATCTCAATGATGTCGGCCTTGTCCTGCTTTTCCAGTGCTTCCAGCAGAAGCCGGGACTGCCTGGCATTTTCCATCGTATCGGTCGGCGTCGCGCGGGCGAAGATAAAGAAAACGGCCCAGGTATTAAGCTCGCTCTCCACGCCGTCCATTGAGAAGGGGATGGGCTGCCCTTTCCTGTCCCTGAACACCACATTCTTAAACTTTTTCATATCCTCTCCTTATTGCTTACTTAACTTCGTCCTTATTTTACGATATTGAGAAGTAATTGTCTTTATCTTCCTGTACTGACTGGTAATAGTCTCTATCCTGAAAACCTTGCCTGGCTTGGAGATAGTGGCAGATGCTACCGCGCCGACACTTACGGCGGCAGAACGTATTGCAGCCATAGTGCGGGAGGCCGTCGCCACCGCACCGACAGAAACACTGGCCGAGCGCAAAGCCCCGAAAGTACGACTGGCAGTTGCTACTACTCCGACTATCACGGAGGAACTGCGTACCGCTCCGAATGTCCTTACGGCGCTAACAACCACTCCCACCGATACCGCCGCCGACCTCGCAACGGCAATCGCCCTTGACGCAGAGACCGCCACGCCCACCGAGACGGATGCTGACCGCAAAGCAGATAACGTCCTGGAGGCCGTAGCAACTATGCCTGCGGCCACGCTGGCTGAGCGGATTATACCGATGGCTCTTGATGCTGACACCAGAACTCCGACTATTGTGCTGGCGGAGCGCACGATATTAATTATTATCCCTGTGTATGGAGATGATACAACCATTCCCCAGTGAGCTTTCGTACTTGCAGGCGAACCAGATGGAGTACACATCAGGTCAACCACTACACCGTCGCCGACTGTATCGATGTTATTGGTGTCGTTTCCCGTTTTGTTTGCCCCGTCAATTACCACCGATAAGTTGCCGGTAGCGCCGCTAATCCGTGACTGGAAGGTGTAGGACTTGCCAGAACCGGGGGCATCATTCAGTTCTACGTAGAGCTTCTTGAATCGGCACGACTGGGCAAGCTGGTAAGCATTATACTCCGCAAAATACCACGGCACCGTAGCGTCACACTCAAAGGAGTGATAGGCTATGGAAGATGTCTCCAGTGAGCTTATAGTATTTCCAAGTGCGATGCACTCTCCTGGAATGTCGGATGTAAATGTAAAACCAAAGCGTATCCTTCCTGTGGCCGACGTGGGAGAGTTTAACCTCTCCATCTTTAGACTGAGCTTATCACCAGCGCTTACGGAGACTTCATGCTCAAGGTCGTTTACTATGGTCTCCCCACACATCAAATCAACAGTTATAGCAGTATCTTCAAGGTTTTTCCTCAATGTAATCCTAAAACCAGCGGTAGGGTCTCCTGTTGCAGCCGAACCTGCGTTAACGCGAAAATTCCTTATTGTTCCCGTTGTTGGACATATTTGATACCGAGCCGTTTCGTCATCGGTCCAAGCGTAAAGGTCAACAGGAAGCAGGGCATTATACCTTGTAGCATATAAGTGCGTGCATCCGCCGCAGTTCCCAAGTAGAAGGCTATCGTAAGAGTTGACTCCCGTAAACTTGCAGGTATATGTTGGCGAACCACCGGCAGGAGTCCCGGATGATACCTCTTTAACGGCTACCAAATCCCCCGCTTCGACCAAGGCCGTGTGAACTAAATCGCTGGCCGTGGTATCACTATCTGAGACTGTGCAAGTTATGTCAGTATCAACTCCGTTTAATTGTATCGTGAAGGTATAAGATGAGCCTTCTCCGGGAGCAGCACTAAGGCGGACATAGAAAGAGCCAAGCTGCCCCGGCGAGCAAATAACCTGGGCGGCACCACCGAACTCAGCCGGGGGAAGCCCCGCCCTTAGAGAATAATAGACTGTTCCATTTTTGAGGGTCTGGTAACCAGGCAAACCGCCTATAATAATCTGTGCCATCGGAAATTCAGTTGTCACGCCGATAGATACAGATGCCGAGCGTATAGCCGCCATCAATCTTGACGCTGTAGCGACTATCCCCACTGAAACCGCCGAGCTTCTTGTTATTCCAATAGCCCGGAAGGCACTCACGGCGGCGCCAACGCTGGTTGCGGCTGACCGGACTATGCCGATTGCTTTGGACGCCGTAGAGACCACGCCCACCAAGACGGACGAAATGACAAGCCTACCGATATTCGGGGTGGCCGATGCGACAACTCCCACCGAGACCGAGGCGCTTCTCGTTATGGCTATGGCCCGGCTCGCAGTTGCTACCACGCCGACGATTACGGATGAAGCCCTGGCAGCGCCCACAGCCCTTGAAGCAGTGGCGGCAATCCCGATTATCACGCTCGCCGCCCTTGTAGTTGTAACAGCACGTACAGCGCTTGTCAGTATACCTACGGCGACGCTGGCAGACCTGATTACCCCGGCTAGACGGGAGGCGGTGGCGACCGCCCCGACTTGCACCGAAGCCGAGCAGGTAGTACCCATAATGCGAGAGGCATTAGCTACTATCCCGATAATGACCGACGCTGAGCGAGATACTCCGGCTATCCTTGTGACGGAAACGAGTGCTCCTATACTGACTGAGGCACTTTTTATCATGCCCGCAATCCTTGATGCGGTAGCCACGACACCGACACTGACGGAGGCCGACCTCGCAACACTGGCTATCCGAGAAGCGGTTACAGCTACGCCCACCCTGACACTTGACAAGGCAAGCCAGCCGAAAACGCCTATTGCCGAAACCAGAACACCGACAGATGTTGCCGCCGATACAACCCTCCCCCATCTCCCAGCGGCAGATACGTGTGCTCCCACCGAGACCACCGCGCTCCTGGTAGCCGAAAGCGCTCTGGTTGCGGTAGCCACGACGCCGACATAGACGGATGAGCTTCGTGTCGCACCGATTACGCGCGAAGCCGTTGCCACGATGCCCGCAATAACCGAGGAACTTCTTATCATGCCGACGGCGCGGGAGGCGGTGGTGACGATGCCTACGATTACGGACGATGATATGACCTTACCCCAACTCACCGATGCTGAGACAGCGACCCCTACGGAGACGGCGGCGCTTCGTGGTGCGCCTAAAATCCTTGTGGCTGCCGCCAAAATGCCAACGGAGACCGCCGAGGATAAAATTCGCCCCCAGCTTTTGGTGGCTGACACAAGCACCCCGGCGATGACAGATGAACTCCGGTTCGCCCCCATCGCTCTAGAAGCAGTCGCCACAACACCTACGGATACGGATGCCGAGGCATGGGTAATAAACGTAATCTCGTCGCTGTAACTGTAGCCTTCCGAGTTGTGGGCATAGGCGCGGGCGTAATACCTCATGGGGCTGCCAAGCCCTGTCAGGCTACGTGTAAATGCGCCGGTTCCGAAGTCCCCGCTTTCGTCCTCATAGTTGGCATAATCGCTGTCTCCTGGAGCGGTATTTCCGGGGTCTCCGTGAGAGGATGTGTCGTAGACAATTCCCCGGTGGTCGCAGTTTTCTCCGCCAGTGTCGGTAATATTGCCGTTTCCGGTAGCAGCGGTCGCTGCTATATCCGAGGCAGCTTGAGTAGTTACTGTGGGGGCAGCTGCTACTGTATAAGTCACTACCAGCTTGGGTTTATAGCCCTCACCTTTCTCTGCCGCATAATTAGCAAGGTAAAACTTTTTACCACTTGCCCACGCAGGGGGCGTATCAGTAGCATCATAAGTAGCTTCACGTGTCCCCAGTCTGGTAATTGATGTTTTAGATACTGCTTCCAAGCCAGTAGCGTTCAGAGCAAAGTCATTCCAGAATGGGTCTGCTACTTTCCAGTCTGCATAGGCTATAGGGGTGTCACAGAACGGGGTAGTTCCAAATCTCCCAAAGTCTTCCACATCAAAAGCACCCGTTGTGTGTGTTGATGTTGTCCCAAATATATTCACCGTAGGCGATACTTCAAGTGTATCCGTCTTGGCCACACCGTAAACAGAAAAAGTGGCTTCTGTAATAGTCACATCATCCGGCAATCCAGAGGTATCAAAACAGTAAAGGTTACGGTATAAATAAGTGTAAGTATCAGTCTCACCACCAGACTCCAGCCTATTCCCATAGTGTGAGTCTTGAGCATCATAGCCTTGAAGACCAGGAGAGGTTGTTCTGTCATGCAAAGTGCTCCAAGAAACACCTGTATCTTCAGCTCTTAGACTAGTATCCCCAGGTGCTCCACCTGTATCGGGGTAGAATGTTTCAGGGCTATCTGAAACTGTGAAAGGATATTCAGCCTCATTAAAGACTGAAAGCGGTATTAATTCCTCATCCCCACTCTTGAACTGTCCTAATTTGAGTTTGAAATCTCCCTTTTGGTTGTACTTAATCCTGACTTCATTAAGAGGGTTGGATTCAAATACCCATGAACCGAGGATGCGCCCCTGAATGAGCCTTAGCCTTCTCTTGCAGACGCCATAATCCCACTCTAGAACGTTGTTCTGATAGTTCTCGTTTACGGGGTCTACAGGCAACAAGACGGGGGCGGAGGGTGTCTGCTCTACGCCGTCAAGAAAAAGCTGGGCGTGGTAGTTTAGTTTGTCGTTCTTCTTCCTGCCGTCAGGCTGGTCGTTTTTGACCTTGATTTCAACCTGAGTGTCCTGAACGGTACACTTGAACAGGTTGTTTTTCTCGGTGAACTTGTTGCCCTGCTTCTCCCACCCGACATCTACCTTTAGACCATCGGCATCTACCATCGGCAGGCCGGAGAATACGCCAAATCGCTTATTGCTTTTCAGGTCACGGTAGAATTTGGCATACGGAGACCGCCCTTTGACCCGCTTCCCATCAACAAAGGGAGAGGCATAATCCTGCGTGAACTCCACGTAATCCGGGTCTATGCCTCTTTTCCTTAGATTAGACAGTAAAACGGGGTCGGTGACTATTCTCTTGGGGTCGGTGACTTTATCGGGCATCTATACCTCGTCCTTCCAGGGGAAAGATTTGTTCCCTGTAAAAGCATGGGTGCTATGATATTTTATCTGCGCCATCGCTTATCCCATCATACTGAGAAGGGGGGCCGAGGGAACAATACCCTCTTTGCCCCCCTTCAAGGCCTGTTTATTGCTTCGGTTAAGAGCCGAGTTTGAGCTGGTATTTGCCTTCGCAGGTCAGCGTATCATTTTCCTCGAACTCCAGCGCCGCATTGAAGCAAACCTCCATGTAGACAACATCATCGTCGTCGTTCAGGATGGCGAAGCCGCTAACCGACTGGGCGCCGGAGGCCGTGAATACGTGGTCTACCTCCACCGTGTCGTCAGTAACGCTGGTATCGGAAGCGATTACCGAGTCGGCATCGGCCAGCGCGAAGCCGTTGGCCGCCAGTTTGGTGGCGCCGCCGGGGTTGATAAAGGTGCTGTCCTCCGAGGCCGTGCAGGCGCCGGTCAGCCCGACAATGGACTTGAAGGCGCTTGCCGCCTCACCGGCCAGCAGGCGCCCGGCCTCGCCATAGCCGAGCTTGGTGGGCTTTTGTGTCTGGGCCATTTATTTTTCCTCCTTTTTGGAAGTCGCCGCCGGCGGCTTGGGTGCCTTGATGGCTACATAAGCCGGGTCAGTAATAGTTACTGCCGTGCAGACCTTGACGCCAGAGGCATCCTGCGTCTCCCGCAGAAGCCCCACGATGTCGGCGGCGGGGGTTTCGGACTCGTTGACGATTACATCAACGGCTTTCTCAAGGTCTTTGTCCAGGACTTTTTTCATCTTAACCTCCCGAATAAGAATGGGTCTCTATTGTATCTCCGGCAGACGGGGCACTTAATCTTGATGATGGCGTGTATCGCCTGCCAGATAGTCTGTGGTGATGGTTCGCCGGTGCGGTATCGCTCCAGCACCTTGTCGAAGATTTCAAGGGCGGCTACCCGCGCCTCGCCCAGAGTCGGGTAAACCTCCGGCCTGTAGTCGTATCTCTGGCCGGTTTCGTGGTTTATACCGGCCCGCCTTATCTGGAAGTGGCCGTCTACTGCTTCGGGCATATACCGCATCGCCTCGGCGTAATAAACCCTGCGGGCGTGATACGAGGCAAGGAGCGCGGAAAACACCGTGTCCCTGAAAAAACGAAGTATGCAGCGCGGCGAGGGGCAAGTCGGGGGTGGAGGCGGAGGGACCGCGCAGGGGCGGCAGATGAGGTTGCCGTCTTTGTCCCGGTGCTCGGCACCCCACTGGATAAAGACACCGTTCCCGGTTGAGGCTTTTTGGGTTATGTTCGGCATCTTCTCAATTCCTCGCGTAGAGTTTCTGATACCGCCTCCGGCGGATTTTACCGAGGTCTCGCTTATACAGGGCGAGCTGATTGGTAGCCCAGTTCTGGTAGGTGCGGATGGTATTGGTGATGGAGAGGTCGGCCTGGAGCTCCCGCAGATACCCCTGGGACTGCGTAAGGTAGCCATCGGAGGCCACCTGCAACTCGCGGTAGGCCGCCGTCATCAGGTCGGACTGGGGCTTGCCGCGCGTATTGAGCTTGTCGATGTATGTACGTGCATTGGTGAGGTCGGTTGTGGCCTGGGTAATCCGGAGTGTCATGTTGTCCACCGCCGAATTGATGTTGGCGATAGCGGCCGCTGCCGCATCAATGTGGCCCCGTATCTTTCCGAGCCAGTTGTTCGCTGCTTTAGCCACCGCACCTTCCACCAGCACCCTCTCCTGCTGTGGGTTGAGAGTCGTGCTGTTACGGGTAAGCTGGTGGGTCTTGCGGCAGTAGAGGTAGACATCCTCGGAGTCGCCCGGTAGGAAGTCTATCTCAAGCGTGAGAACACCGGCTTCACGGACGGAGAAGTTGCGGAATTGAACGGGTGTGTAACCTGTCCGGTACTCCACTTCCTCAATCTCCAACAAGTCCTCGATGTCGGATATGTCAATCTCACGGCTGCCGGAGGTCGTGGTCAGTTCCTCTTTGACCATGCGGGGGGAGACCTCGGATATTTCCACAAGCGTATCACGGATAATCATGTTAAGCTCGTCGTCCTGAAAATCAGTATCCGAGTCGACAACGAACTCGTCCAAGAGAAACTGCCGGACTTCACTCCGTATGGTTGCTAGGTTTTTCCCCGCCATCTAACCGTCCTCTTATCGTTTTATGCCACGCACGGTGAAGGTTACGGCCGCCGTAGTCTGGGACGCACCGGCGTATAGCTTGATGAACTGCGCGCCGCCAATCTTGAAAATGACGGCGATACTGCCCGTCCCCGCCGTCGAGGCCTGCAATACCGTGCCGTCCCCATCAGCATCGAGGAAGTCATGCACCGGGAGGAAGGTGCCACCGCTCTTATCGGAGATACGCACGGAGATGGCGGCACTGTCTATGGCCGGCATGATGACCAGAAGCTCGTCGTAGATGCCATCGAGGTCTACCTCCGCCGATAACTGCGCATCTTTGGCGATAACGCAGCTTTTGAAAGCCGAAAAGTAGCTGTCCATTGTTATGTACCTCCCCGACTGGCTTTAAGCGAGCGGCCGGTTTGCTTGCGGGCTATGCCGTAGGCTTCCCCGGCGGCCTGCTCGGGTGTCTTTTTCTCGTTCTTAACGAGATACTTGATTGTCTGGTTTATGGCCGTGCGAACAGCCGTCATGGAGCTTTCTTTAGTGAGGTTTTCAACCGCCAGTGGCATCTTCGTCCTCCTTCATTTCGCCAGCGTCCAGCTTTTTCTTACACTTCTTGCCAATTTTGCTGGTGAGTTTGTGCAGGCTCTTGTGCTCCGGGCAGTAGAAGTAACCAGGGGGCGGCTCGACTGGAATTTCGGGCGCGGGAACCTCAACCTTTTCTGACGGTTGAGACTCGGTAACTACCGGCGTCTCCGCTTCGGGCGGTGCTGGCTCAGGGGCGATTTCGGGCGCTGGTTCCTCGCCCAGTATCTCGCCCGGCTCGGGGTGCCTTCTAACCGCCGTTGCATCCCTTCGCCCGACTTCGTAGCCCTTGCCGCACTTGGGGCAGAAGTCAGTCCAGATGGGCTTGCCCTCGCCGTTGAAGCCCTTTTCGTACGGCTTGGGTGGCTGAACGAAGTTAAAGCCGCAATCGCACTGCTCTCTCGGCCACTTTAGTTCCATGTTGCCTCCTCAGTTTGTGGGGGCATGGGTTGGCTGCCCCCACAATATTTTCGCTTCATGTTAAGAGGTCGGGAAAAGCAGGGCTTCGGTATGGCTACCAGCGAGGTCGCTGGTATCCAGCGCCGCCAGTGTACCGCTATTGTTGCTGAGGCAAAAAGCGGCATCAATTTGCTGGGCGGCATTACCGCCGGACACGCCTTCATGCAGGATGATGCAGTTGCGTAGCCGGATGTCCAAGGCGACGGCATCGGCACTGGTCTCGATGCCCCCTTCAAGGAACATATCATGGAGATAGAGCCGGTCACCGCCATCTTCGGTCTTGAAGTAGATGGCGCCCTCGCACTCGTCGTTGGGGTTGCCTTTGGCGTAGATGCGGACGGCATTACCGCTTCCGCCGTGAGTAACCGTGATGAACTTATCCCCGTTGTCGTAGGCGTTGTCGTAGACGTTCTCCAGATTGAGGATGAGTTTCTTGGCTACGTCGCTGTGGTCAATCTTGATGCCGTCCTGGCCGTTGTTGCCGTGGTCGATGCAGAGCGAGCCGCCGCAGGCGCGGATGGTGGCCTCCCATGTGGAGGTCTGCACTCCGGGCGCAATTTCAATCACTTGGTCCTCGTCGGTCGCCGTGCTGATGGTGACGTTGCCGAGACAGATGAGCTCAACCTTGCTGACCGTCGGCCAGCTCAGGCAGGCCGCCTCGGAGTAGGAACCGACGAGCACGATGACCTTATTGCGGGTCGAACTCACCAGGGAGAAAGCGTAGGCGATGGTTTTGTAGGGACTATCAAAGTCGCCCTTTCCGAAGGTATCGTTGCCCCACTGCGCGACGACGATGGTGTTCTGTGGGTAGTCACTGTCGATGTACTTGATGACGTTGGTATGTGTATTGGTGCTCACTTTGCTACTCCTTTAACCCGTCGGCACGGTGTTGGTGATGTCGGTGATGCGCCCAATCGACCATTTGCTGCCGGGGATAAGGGTCGTGTGGCATGACAGCCTGTGGGCTTTCGCCAGGTAGTCGGGATGCTTGTCCCAGTATTCGTAGTTGAAGAATTCGCCGTCGTTCTCGGTCTTGCCGAAGGCGACGCCAACGCCGGGGTCGGGGACCATAAGGCCACCGCGCCGGGCGAGGATGGCGAAGATGGAATACATCCGGGTGCCGGAGCTATACTTCGCCCTGGCATCGGAGCCGTAGCCGGTGTTGGCCTGCTCGGCTACGAGGAAGTCACTGGGGATGATGGGCTTTCCGCCGAAAAGCGTGGTAACGCCGCCGACATCATTCGGGGTGTAAGAAATAAGTCCGAGCGGGCCGGCGCTGTCGTACTTCATGTTGGCGATACCAGCCTCGTGGTATACGCGGGAAATCTGGCGCTGGAGCAGGAAGGGCATAAGCCAGAAGTCCAATCCGTACTTCATCTCCTCCAGCAAGATGCGCATATTGTTCAAGGCCAGCGCACCCTCGCCTTCGTCGATGTCCCAGTTCTCGCCGTAGTTGGTTGCCGCCCAGGAGTGCAGGCCGTCCATCTCAAGACTATGGTCGTCATAGGTATAGTCGTCGTAGATGGTCTTGTCGCCGAGCTTCTTGGTGACGCCCTTCATCATCTCGCCGAGCGAGATTTCCTCGTAGTTGTTGATGCTGCCGTAGATGGCCTGAACGAATTTGTCCAGCTTCTCGTAGAGATAGCAGGAGCGCAGGTAGGCCGACTTGCGGCTAACGGTGGCGCCCTCGGTGATAACGGTCTGGCCGCCGACGGCGATGTTCGCTACGTTGCCTTCAACGTCCGTACCCGACCGGAGCCAGTAGATGAGTTCACCGGAATGGTTGGCCTGGGAGAACGGCAGGAGGTCAACCGGGTTGCCCCGCTTGAAATTCTCGTCAACGATGCCCGGTATCAGGGTCGGCAAAGTCAGTTTCAGGACTTCGGCAAGCGTATCATAGTGTCCGCCTGAAAGGGCCATAGGGGGTTCCTCCTTGTTTTATTTTCCTCTTGCTCTGTCAATCATGTTGCGCAAGGAGCCTGTTTCACCCCCTAAACTTAAACCCCCATCAGGTTTCCCCTGCACCACGCCGTCCTTGCCGGGCTGGCCGCCGTTGCCGGGCGGTGGCGTGGTTAGCGTATGCCCGCCGGCTGTCAGCGTCTTGGCAACCGACTCTAGGCGGCTCTCGTCGCCATCCGGCACGATGCTAAACAGGACATCGGCATTGAGGTTGTACCTGGCGGCAACATCTGTCGCCGCCTTCTGGGCCTTCCAGGCAGTGATTTCCTCGCTGTCTGTTTTCAGCTTCGCTTTCGTTTGGTCAAGCTCGGCTCTCTGGGTGGCGAGGTCAATCTCGCGCTGGTCAAGTTCGTGCTTCCTCTTTACCACATTGAAGGCTTCGGGTTTGTCCTTTGAAGCCTCAATCTCGTCGGCCCACGATTGCTCCTGGGCGACCTTGAGTTGCGCCTGTAAAACGGGAACCTGCGCGGCGGTCGCCTTTGTGGTCTCAAGCTCGTCACGGACAGGCTTAAACTGCCTGCCCATCTCCGTCCTTGCTTCTTGAATGAGCCTTGAGACCATCTCCTGGGCTTCCGCCTCGGAATAAGTTCGGGGAGTGTCGTTCTGAGTACCCTGCTTCCCTGTCTGGGTTCCCGCCGCAGCAGCCGGGGGGACCGTCGGAGGCTGAGCGGGAGGGTTAGCCCCTGCCGCCGCAGCCGGCGCCGGTTGCCCCGGAGGCGCCTGCGTTCCGCCTTGTAGATTTGCAGTTGTGTCAGCCATAATGTCTCGGCCTCCTCATTGATTTATTATATCACAAAAGTCAATAGCCTACGGCCACTGGCCTCCGGTAATCATTTCAAGGAGTCTCTGCGCCTCCTCGGATAGCTCCCAGGGGGTCGGCGGCGCATCGGCGTTCCCCCTGTCCCCTACGGGTTTCATGTCGAAGGCCGTTACCAGCCAATCGTCCAGCAGGGGGTATCTCGCCCTGAAATCATATCTCGGCTGGCCAGTCGGTAGCCCGTCATAAACCTGCCAGAGAGCGAATACCGCCCTCGACGGCACCTTCGTAAAGTCCCTGCGCTGGTGGCCGAGGAGCTTGACGTAAATCTGGTTGTAGTATTCGGGATGCTCAATCAGATACCAGTCGTCATCGTACCATAGAGACTGCCCCTCCGACTTGCCGATGGCGTAAACCTGGGCATATTCCACGTAGTTCTCCACGAATTGCTCCGGCACGAAAAGGCCGTAAGCCTCCCGCCTTTTCTCGGCGGCACCGAACATGGTAAAAGTCCCGTCGGCATTATAGCGGAGAGCATCGCGCGCCTTTTCACGCCTCGCGTCATCAGCGATATAATACTCGGATTTCGGGTCATTCAGGCCATCCAACCTCTCAAATTGCACCCGGTAGGTATCGTAGATTTCGTCGTACCGCACTGGCGGTATCTTGGAGGCATCGGGTATCTCTATCCCACTTATGTGGTTAAGTGCCTCGGCAAAGTCGGGGTGTTCGACGAGATAGCGCTCGCGCCGGTATCCCTTCTCGGAAAGGCTGTAATATTCCACGTACTGCGGCGCCATTCCTGCGGGCAAGTCGGACTCGGAAAATGCCTTCTCTTTAATCATCGCCTCGCGGAAGTCGGCATTGTTTTCGAGGTAATCGGCGCGCTCGTCGGCGATGGCCTCGTCCATCAATTTCTCGGAGGCGTAGCCGATATTCTGGTGCTTTTCACGGATGCCGTCATAGTACCAGGCGAAATCGTCAGCAAATTCAGACCTGATTTTCAGGGCCGGATAGTTCCATGATGAATAATCCGGCGAGATAAGCCCAACATCAATGGCCTTTTGCATTATCTCCGGGTGTTCTAGCAGCCAGACCTTGACGTTAGCACTGAGAGGCCCGTACTCCTGCGCCACATCGCCGCGCTGCGCCCAGAGTTCGGCCTCCTCTTTGGTAAAACCAGCATTGAAAGCCTCAATGCGGTTGAGGTCATCGCGGAGGGTGTTACCTGGAAACTGGCGCTCAAGCTCCGCCCACCGCTCATCAATGTCTTTCACGTAGCCAGGATTGTCCTTGTTGCTGAGGACGCCCTCGTAATAGTCCATCTCCTCGGTATTTTCTACCCGCAGCACCGTTGCCTCGTAATTCCACTGGACGTAATGGCCGCGCTCCCCGGCGGTCGGCAGCCCGCCCCGGTCATTGAGTAGCCCCTCGTCAAGCGCCCGGCGGTACGTTTCCATGTTGTCCATGAGAAAAAGCTTGTCCTGCGGGCTGAGTGCTCCGTGTTCAATAACGATGGCCTCGCGCGCCGCCCACTTCTCCACCTGCTCATCGGTAAATCCGTGAGACAGCGCCTCGCAGCGCGCCTCGTCGGCAAAATAACTACTTCCGGGGAACTCCTCATAGAAACTTCCACGGCGGGCGTCCATGTCCTCAACGTATATCGCGCTGTCCTTGTCCGATAGCTCCTGCCAGTATTCGCGCTCGGTGCGGGTGTCTATCTTGATTTCGTAATAGCGCGCCGGCTGTGGCGGCTGGCTGAAACCGTACCAATCCCGCAGGGTGTCGTCGGTGGCGAGGATGAGAAGCGACTCGGCACTCATCGCCCCGTACTGGTCAACGGCCTCCTCACGCTGGAAGAAGTTTTCTACCGAAGCATCCGGCGGGAGCGTCTGCTCAGGCAGGGCATTATCGGGGATGTCGTACTCAATGAGTAAATTCTTAAATGCCTCGTAGGCCTCCTGTGTCAAAATTTTGGCCTTGCCGAAGATGGCAAGTTGGGCGTTCTCAAGGGGATGCGCCACCAGCCAGTCGTTGCGCGGGCTGAACGACAGTTCGGGGTGATTTCCGGCAAAGGCCTTGCGCTCATCTTCGGGGAGTGCGTAGTATTGATTTAGCAAATCTAGGACCCGCTTCGAGAAGTTTCCGTAATTGGCGTGTTCGTATCGCTCGTCGTTGTCGAAGGCCTCCACCGCCTCGTCGCCGTGATATATGACCTGCTTGTATTTGCCGTTTTCCTGTAATTCCTGCGTGATGAACTCGGCATCATCACCGGCATCAACAAGCGCCTGCCTCTGCTGCCACATGAGATAATAGTCGGAATAGGTCAAGCCCTCATCCGGGTCGGCGTTCAAGCTGATGGGTTTCTGGCTCGGCAGGTCGGCGATTTCAGCAAGATGCTGCTGGCACAAGGCCACCAGCGCGATGTAAGGCGGATATCCCTTCTTTTCGGTCAGCTCGGCGGGGTCGGCATCCTTGAAGTCCCCGGCATGGTCGGCCCAGAAATCGGCCGTAGTATATCTCGGTTCCTCAAGGTTGAAGGGCAAATTCTCGGAATACTTGGGGTAGCCGAGCTTCTGCCAGTTGTCTTTCCGCTCGCCGGTGTATGTCTGGATGCCCTCGCCTACAATGGCCGGCAGTATCAGGCCCAGGCCAAGCGCCTCATTTTCCTGATAGGCCTCGTAGACATCCCAAATCATAAACGGAGCCATCCGTTCAAGCCACTGTTTCGGGTTTGCAATCTCCACATCCTCACCAACGAAGTTTTTGCCTGTCCAGAAATCGCTGATGACGTTAGCGAGCGGCGATGCCTTGTTGCGGATGAAGTTTGTTATCAGGCCAACCGGGTCGAGCTCGTATTCCTGTCCGGTTATTGATGAGATGCCCTTACTATCCCCGAAGATGGTCTCGGCCACTCTAGCACAGAAAACGGCTATCTGTTGTTTACCGCCCCAGGGGTCGATGCGGGTATTGCCGGTGCGTATTTTCATAAAGTCGGCACTGCGCGGGTCGAGCTCGGTGTCCCACCAGTCCAACTCCTTGCCGAGAATGACAAGCCCCCCGATAATGCTGACCACAAGCGTCATGTTCTTCCAAGCAACCCGCCTGATGCGAGGATTAGACGATAGGAGATGACGGGGGGTCAGGAGGTCGCCGAGGAACTTGCGGGGAGCGAAGACGCCAGCCGACAGTACAGGCGCTGCAGGAGCAAGACGCCCGAGCGAGGCCCTCCCCGACCAATCGGAGAGAAGCCTGGCGCAGTCCATCATCTGCCTCTCGATGCTCCAATTTTTCGG
>Ga0307425_1000462_pt1 | contig 25637 bp, 20 predicted proteins | sample SalMarWE160330MG_FD_202152 | JGI IMG/M metagenome (GOLD analysis project Ga0307425, IMG submission 202152) | Salt marsh sediment microbial communities from the Plum Island Ecosystem LTER, Massachusetts, United States - WE1603-30 | ecosystem: Environmental > Aquatic > Marine > Intertidal zone >...
TCTCGCAGCATATCGGCGGAAATCCCCAATACCAGGTGGTGCATCTGCTCTTTGCCTTCAGGTGTCAGGCGTGAACCCAATTCATCGGTTTCAAAAAGGTCCTTGGGAAGCAGCACTTCAACAGGCTGCCCCTCGCAGACCATGTGCCCGGTGGCCATGCCGGAGACCGCCAGAATACACTTTCTGATGAATTCCCTGTCGCCCATCTCAATGGAAACCAGCCGCCTCACATGGGCGGCGAAGTCCGCCTTCAGCCCAGCTTCCATTTTCAGTTCCGTATCTCGAATGGCCATGCGAAGGGAACCCATGCCGGCTTGGCGATCCCTTTCAATCTGCACTTTGGCCCGAGTCAGAATCTCTTCGGCTTCGGCTTCCGCTTCGGCTACAATTCGCGCAGCTTTTTCCAGTGCTTCCTGGAGAACCTGGTCGGCCTTTTTACGGCCTGCCTTCACCCCGTCATCCCTCAGTCGTGCAATCAGTTCCATTACCCCGGAGGAAACTTGCCTTTGTTCGTCCATGTCCACTGCCTCCTCAACCACCGGTCACGGTGCCCAACAGCACCAGCGCAAATACAAAGGCAAACACGGCAAACCCTTCCACCACCGCAGCTGGAGCAAGGGATATCCCGAAAACCTCGGGTTTGTTTTTTGAGACGCTGATGGATGATGCGCAGGCATACCCCTGGTAAACGGCGCTCACCATGAGGGCCACGCCAGCCGGAAGACCAATACCGAAAATCCCCGGGGCGGTCGTCTCATTCATGGTGCCACCGAAGGTCAGGGTCACCACCACGCCGTAAATAACCTGGGAACTGGGCATGGCCGATACACCGATGAAACGACCATAGCCGCTTTCAATTTCGAGCATGGCGCCGATGGCCGCCTGACCGGCCCTGGAACAGCCGATCATGCTGCCCACAGCGCCAAGGGCCAGCGGTGCAAACACGCCCAACCACCCCAATGCTAAGACCATTTTTTCCACGATTTTTTCTCCTTTCTTGCGAAAACCATGAAGAGACGACCTTCCTCGGTAATGCTCCACCTGAAAAATTCAATAAAATTCAGTCGCAAACCATGAATAAAACCACCAGCCACGGCCAGAACAAAATTCAATGTGTGCCCCAGAAGCGCAATCAAGAGGGCAAACAGAATACCAATTCCCGGTACCGCCTCCTTGACCTGTCCTGCCATGGCGTTAAAGGTTCCGGCAAGTGAAGCGCTGGCCAGCCCCAGTGCAAACAGCCGCAGATAGCTCAACGCATCGCTGAAGGCGCTGGATATGCCGGTCAATCCGGAAAGCCCTCTGAGCAAACGCTTCCAGCGGGACCCTTCCGTGCTGGTGAACAGCAACACCCCCGCCAGACCGAAACCGAGGCCAATGGCGCCGGGTATTTTTAAAAAATAGAGAGACCCCTCATGGGTAAGCCCCTGCCAGAAAAGCGCACCGCCCGAAAAAACAAATGCCCAGGAAATGGGTTTGAGCGCCTTTTTGGACCGCTTGAAGTGCCAGGCGGTCACCCCGTTGGCTGCGACCAGATGCAATACGCCCAGTAGAATGGAGATTCGTATCATGTTGTCAAAATTCATCATGTCAATGACTTTGAGTCGGGCCGGGACAGTCCCCTGTCCGGGTGACATTCCGAAATAACTTCCCACCATGACACCGTAAATGATCCCGGCGCCTACCATGGTCACCAAAAGAATACGGAACCGAGCGCCTCTTTTCGACTGACCCATTTTCTTCCAGAACAGGGCCGTCAACAGACCCATCGTTACCGAATATCCCACATCCGAGAAAATCATGGCGAAGAACACCGCAAAGGAGAAAAATACAATGGCTGAGGGATCCCATAACCAGTACTGGGGCGTGGTATAAAAAGACACCAGGTCCTGCCCACCGGCTATAGCCGAAGGGTTTTCCATGAGTGTGGGCGGTGTATCCTGCGGTTGGGGGGGCCTGCTTTCAAATACCAGTTTTCGGTTATGAGCATACCTTTTCAATTGAGGCACATTGCGCTTCGGGGCCCATGCCTGAAGGGCAAAAACCGGATCCTCGGCATAGGTTTTTCCCACCGCATCAACCACTGCGGCCTGATCTTCAAGGTGTTCAATACTCCTGGCAAACAGTTCGCCCCAGCGGGTCAGTCCAGCCCTCTCGGCAGACAGGTCTTCCAGTTCCAGTTCAACTTCTTCCAGCCGACCCTCCAATTGGAAAAGGGTCCGATTTCCGGTGCGCACCCGTTCAACGGGCATCTCTTCTGGCTGGGTTTCCGAAATCACCACCACATAAGAAAACCGATTATCGGCAAAAACAGTCTGCCAAATCAGTTCCGTTTCCCGAACCTTCCCCATGTCCTTATGGGGAACCATATAAAACCACAACCTCAGGTTGTTCAGATCTTCGGGATGGGGGAAGGCAAACGCACCCCATGGAGACAGGTTCGCGATGCGGCCCAGCAGAAAATCCCGTTCATGTTCCAGCTCCTGCAAGCGATCCTTTATTTTGAGGGCATGGCTTTCAATGGCGGCCGCATCAAACTGATCGATTCGGGTGACTTGCCGCCGCTGGTTGGGACAGCTTTGAAGAAAGCGTAAGGCTTCCCGGGCCCTTGAAGAGGGCCCCGCCGGAATCAGGGAATCATTTTCAGGGTTCAGATCAATCAGGTGCAGGCAACCTTGCGCCTGAAGATCGGTCAGAACCTGCTTTCGATCTTCCACATGGCCATAAAACGTTATTTCTTCCAGGGAAACGATGCTCATGGCGTTGCTCCCAGGAGGGCTTTTGCCTGTTTGCGCCGGATTCGTTTGGTAATTTTGGATCGTACCACGGCCGCCCGATCCGCATCGGCCAGATAAATCCGTATTTTCCGAATATTGCCCTTGGTCTCCGGGATAAGTATTTTTTCAAACAGATTGTTGCGTTGGGTCACTTTCCGTACCGCCTGTTCCAGTAACCGCACCCGGTCAGCCGCCACTCGAACCAGTGCTTTTTGAGAGACCATCTGCTCCAGTTGGGCCCCAAGCATGTCCACCCAGTGGGGCCTGGTCAACATGGAATAGTCCTCGATCCGACATCGAACGTCCACAAGCCTGGGTAGTCTGACGCCCACTATGTTTTCTTCATGAATATCAATGGATTCCACATCAACCAACCCGCTCAGATCCATTTCGCTATCGGCCAACATGGGTATCTGCTCGGAAACTTCACGAAGGCGCCTTTCCATTTCGGCCTGAAGGTTTACCAAGACCTCTCTGGCACGCTTCAGTTCCGCAGTCAGCTGCATCCGTTTAAGCTCAAGGGAAGGCAGCATCCGCTCATAGAGGCGCATGTTTTCGCGCTGCTTTTGGAGCCCGGATTTGCTCAAGACCAGTTTGGCCATTATTTAGGGGTTTTCCCCGGGAAAATATTTGTCAACAAGGTCCTGTTTCATCAAGAGCTCTCCGGAATCAAAACATTCCGCCAGCGTCTCCCAACAGCGATCAAGGGCCTGGATCACGGGCATGGAAACCTTGATGTCCATAAACCGTTCACGAAAGAGCCCACCGAATTTGACGAGTTTTTCATCAAAGGCAGACAGTTCAAAGGCCATGATCTGTTTCTTTTCAGCCTCCATCGCCTCCGCATACAAACGGATCATAGTATTCATTATCTGTCCGTGATCCTCGCGGGTGGCCTTTCCGATCACTTTCTGTTTCAACCGGGAAAGGGAGCCGAAAGGGTCGATATAGCCATCATGCAGGTAAAACTGCCCTTCGGTAATGTAGCCGGTATTGTCGGGCACCGGATGGGTTACGTCGTTTCCGGGCATGGTGGTCACGGTGAGAATTGTGACCGATCCGGCGCCCTTGAAGTCGCAGGCTTTCTCATAGCGCATGGCCAGCTGGGTATACAAATCCCCCATGTAACCCCGTGCCGTTGGAATCCGCTCAAGGGAAATGCCGATTTCTTTCATGGCATCAGCGTAAGCCGTCATATCAGACATCAATACTAAAACCCGCTTGCCTTCATCCACCGCAAATTTTTCCGCCACAGCCAAGGCCATATCGGGAATAGACAGTCGTTCAACAATGGGATCGGAAGCCAGGTTCACATACATGACCGTACGGTGAAAGACTCCATGCTCTTCAAAAGCAGTCTTGAAAAAATGGTAATCATCAAAGATCAGACCTAAACCCCCGAACACCAGGATGTCCGATTCCGCCTGAAAGCCGATGCGCGCCAGCAATTCATTGTAGGGCTCGCCGGCGACTGAAAAGATGGGAATCTTCTGGCTTTCCACCAGACAGTTAAACAGGTCGATCATGGGGACTTCCGTCTGAATCATTTTGTCTGGAACCACCCGCATCATGGGATTCACGGTGGGACCGGCCACCTCTATTTTGGAATCAGAGGATAAATCCGGACCGTCATCAAAAGGTTCTCCGGATCCTCGGAAAATGCGACCCAGAATATTGTTGGAGTAGGTCACATTGGGCGGATAACCCAAAAAGCGCACCACGGCGTCCGTTGATAGCCCCTTTCCTCCTGCAAATACCTGCAGGCTCACGATATCATGATCCAGTGCCACAACCTTGGCCTGCCCGGTTTCCCCATCGACATTTTCAACAATGGCTATATCACCGAAGGCGGCGCCTTCGGCTTTCACGCGGATAGTATCGCCCACAATTTCCAGCACGCGCGTATGACGGGTCAGTTCCGGGAACATGGTTTAATTTCTCCTCAGTAAATCATGAGAAAAATTGGATGGACAGGACTTCTTCGATCCCAACAGACTTCCATTCATCATAGCAAATCCGGGAAAAATGACAAGGTTTCTTATGCCTGTTCAAAAATGTGCATTATGTTTTTTGCACGCTAAAGGCCATCAAATCCTGTTTAGAAAATGTTTCTTTAAGATTAAAGATCGTGTTCATAGTGGCGTGGCTTATAACACTCATCGTCTTTCCTCTCACCGGCGGGATCCTTGAAGAGATGGCATGCCTCGATAATCTTAGATTCTTTCGCCAAGACCACGAGGCGGTCGTCGGCCCGAATGACTGTGTCTGCCGACGGGTTGGTGATCACATCTTCTCCTCGCTGGATGGCCAGAAGGGTGAGCTCATATTTCGACCTCAGCCGAATTTTGTCAAGTGACTTGCCAACGGCGGGCGCCGATGCCTCGATTCGCCAGATGCTGATGTCCAGATCAGGGATTCGAATCTTCAGGTCGAGAAAAGAGAGGGGCTCAGTGGAAAGGGTACGGAACATCTGGTACCCTTCCGCGCGAGCATCGGTTATCATCTGCTCTATCTCGTTTCGGGGAATGAGATATTTCGCCAAGACACGGCTGAATATTTCAATGGAGGTTTCGAACTCCTCGGATATCACCTCATTAGCCCCCAGTTCGTAGAGGGATTCGATCTCAGACAGGAAACGGGTTCGGGCGATGATAAAAAGGTTTGGATTGGACTTTCGGGCCAGAGATACCACCCCCCGTATGGCGGTAGGATCTGAAATGACTACCACAATGGCCCTGGCTTCACCGACGCGGGCATGTTCTAAAACAGCCTCGCGGGTTGCATCACCGTAAAATATGGACACGTCTTTCTTTTTCTCAATTCTCACTGTTTCGGGATTCATATCTATAATGACATGGGGAATCCCGGCAAATCCGGCTGCCCTGGTAACGTTCTTTCCATTGAGACCGAAGCCGACTATTATCAGGTGATCTCGTAGCTTTTCCGTATGCACGGCCTCTATCCTCAGACGCTTCCCGGCATAGCCCGAGACCAGGCTGTCTGGCCATGGCATTTTCGAAACCATGCCGGCAAAACGGGGGGCGAGGGCGATGGCAAAAGGCGTGAATCCCATAGTTAGGATAGCGACGGAAAGAAATAACTGGTGGTATTGTCCGGATAAAAGACCGGATTCCGCACCCCGCACAAACAAGATAAAGCTGAATTCTCCCACTTGGCAGAGGTGAAGTCCTACGATCAGCCCGGTCTTCAAAGGAAACCCCAGGATAAGCATGCTCAGGTTTACCACAAATCCCTTCAATAGGATGATGGCAAGGGCGATAACGATGATCGTGATCGGTTGCTGTATGAAAAATCTCAGGTTCAAAAGCATGCCGATGGAAACAAAAAACAGACTGGTAAAAACATCTTTGAAAGGGATAATGTGGCCCAGTGTTTCATAGCCGTACTCGGTTTCGGAGATCATAAGGCCAGCCAAAAAGGCTCCAAGGGCCAGCGACAGGCCGAAGTTGTAGGTCAACAGGGCTACGGCAAAGCAGATCAAAAACACACTCATGATAAACAGTTCTCTGCTTCGAGTGCGGGCAATCTGAAAAAAAAGCGCCGGAAACACCCATTTTGTACCGACAAGAACAAAAAGGATAATTCCGCCGGCCTTGAGGATCAACATCCAGATTGGTTCTCCTTGTGCCTGGCCTGCGGCGCCGGACAGCAAAGGGATCAGTAACATCATGGGAATGACGATGATATCCTGGTAGATGAGGATGGCAAGGGATGAATGACCGTGTGGTGATTGTATTGCCGCCGTGTCTTGGAGAACCTTAAGTACAATGGCCGTGCTGCTAAGGGATACGAGAAATCCTATGAAGACAGATTGTCCGATGTTGAAGCCAAGTTGTTGGGTAAAGAAAAAAGTGATCAGGACGGTCAGGAAGACCTGGAGAGACCCTCCCAGTAAAACGGATCTTTTCGCTCTGGAGAGTTTTGCCAGAGAGAATTCGATACCGATGGTAAAGAGCAGTAGCACCACGCCGATTTCGGCAAAGATTTCAACCTCGTGCACGGAACGGACCAGAGCAAGACCATGAGGCCCCGCCAGAATTCCGGTGATCAGGAAACCAACGGATGCGGGAACCCGGATACGGTGGAACAGCAGAAGGACACCGATGGAGAGTCCGAAAATGATTAGAATGTCTTTGAGGAGAGGAATTTCCATTCTTTTTAGAAGTTTTTTTCCGTGGGCCTATTCAATATACCTTTGAATTTCCCAGACAGGTACCTTCATTTCTTGAGAGTATAGAGAAGTTCCTCTTGTGCGTCAAGTTAAAGGAAAACCACAATATATGCAGTTTCAGGCTGGTTTAGAATCCTGAGGCTCTTGAGGAATAGGGGAGAGATTAAGATGGGATTTTCAAACAATGGGGATATGAAAAAATCGAAGTTATTGCACTGTTCGGGACAACCTACTCTTATCAATTCCAAAGCCGGTTAAAAAAACACGTGACATAAGGCCCAATTGGGGTAAATCGGATCGCAGATGAAATGACTCTGGGAAGTTGGAGCCTGAGAATGACGGGTACAGGACCTGGCACCCATATGACATTGCCCAAAAGCTGTTCCACAGCATAGCGGAGGTCGTATTTGTACTTAGGGCCCAATAAACGATATGGATGTTCCCTGCAGATGGGTTGGCTCTCGTCAAGCCGTTGCTGTCACTCTGCGGGGTCTAAATGATGTTTGGTCCCCCTTGATCCGGAGGGGCCGTCAATTTGGAGAGAATGACAAATGCCTCTAAGGATGAAGGCACTGGGCCTTCTCATTCCGCCCTGGCCTTTATCATCATAACCTCTGCAAACGATTTGGCATCTTCCAGGTCTGCTTCGTCCGGGTGACCTGCAGCACTTTGCGCCTCAAGGGCCCAACCCCTGTGTTCGTCCTTTTTCAACAGCGAATCAATAATGCCCTGTTTCACAGTACCTCGGCATCCAAATGACCCCATCACTTTCAGGCCTTTTGCCAGGCTGATTGCATGATAAAATGCCGTGACCGCCAATGCTCCGCCCCGAAGAGAACCATGGGTTGCAAAAAAGGCGACTTTCTTTCCTGCGGGCAGGCTGTTGATAAAGGACTCCATCTTTTTGGGCAGACCCATTGATTGAACAGGAAAGCCGCAGAAAATCAGGTTGTAATCGGATACATCCGATACGTCCACCGCCAGAGAGATTTCTTTTTCACTTTGCTCTATGGAATCATAGATGGCTTTGGCCACCTTTTCAGTATTTCCAGTTTCTGAGTAATAGGAAATCAGCACTTTCACTATTCGTTCCTCCTGCAAAAGAGTTATGCGATACGTTTTCCAAGGCTCGAACGGCGGATATTTTAATGTAATCAATTATCCGATTCGGAATCACCAACTCTGAGTATCTCGGTATTTTCAAAGCACCTGCAGAGTTATTCTTAAGATCTTCCCTGTTGCGCTTTGCTCTTCTACCCCGTATCAGACGAGCCTTTCACCTGTTGGAGGCCACTATAACTTGTCCTTGCTGCAATTTTTGGTCATTTAGGATATATATTTCATTAAGGAATTTGTCAACAATAAAAAAATGTGGGCCATCAGACTGAAGCGTACTTTGTTTCATGAATAGAAAGAAAAATGGAAAAAATGGTAGAAAAATAGGACAGGCAAATAATGCTTTACATGGGAATAGGGGACGTCCGCAAACAAGTGAATATTTTTTATAGGTGGTGCTCAATGACAAAATGGCATGTATGTGCTCCATCAGCAATACGGTTTCCAATACCATTACGATGGAAGGTCACTTCCTCTGGAAGATATGAATTGAAAATAGCATTATCAACTTCGCACATCAACTTGGTTAATTCCGGTATCCCCAATTGGGTGTAGAATTCGTGGAACATGCAGTTGTTGACACGGAACTCATACTTCTGATTGCTTTGTTCTACTACCTCCATTTCATTCCAACGAGTAGGGCCTTCTCGATTAGTACGCTGTTGGTAGGCAATTAGGTTCTCAAAGGTGCGCGGAGCTTCTGCATTGCTAAAGTTCCCCTGCTGTACCGCTAACCCAATAGGAAGAACAAACTAAATTCCTGCAAATATCGTAACTAAACATCATTTGTTGCCCAATAAGCTCACTTGCAAGCAGGATGGTGGCGTGGCTTACTCAATCAACGGAAATGTCTTAGCCCAAGTTGTTTCAGGGAGTGTAGCATCGAATCATGAAATCAATCACGGCGTTGCATAACGCGCTATTCCCATCGGTCAGGCCTTCGATGGCAGAAAGGTGGTGTTTTCCTTTCTGCACCAGCAATTCTCCCTGCAGTCCATTGGTGCGCCAGGCCTGGAGGAAGTCGGTTGACTGGCGGTGAAACTCCCTTGTTTCATCTTCGCCGAAGGTTACCAGGAGGGGAGGGCCGGAGCGCGGGATGTTGAGATAAGGGCTTTGACGCAGAATGATCTCGTGCGTCAGCAATAGCTTTGGCTGGAGATAGGAATAGCTGAGGGGGTGCAGATCAAACACCCCGCTGATGGGTATCCCCCCTTTGATGATGTCGTCGGGCAGCCCATACTCACCCTGCCAGTCGGTTTCACAAAGCATGCCGACCTGTTGGCCGCCCGCTGAATGTCCTGCAACAAAGATGCGGGAAATATCTGCGTTGAAATTGGGCCCTTCCCGATGCAGCCAGGCGATCACCGCCCGGTTTTGACGTGTGATCTCATTGATGGTGACTCCGGGGCATAGGGCATAATTTGTCACGACAACGGTGATGTCTCTGCTCACGAGCCCTCGGGCCACGAAACTGAAATCCTTACTGCCGAACATAAACCAGTAGCCCCCGTGGATGAAGACCAGCAGCGGTGCCCCAGGTCTTCTGGCGGGGAAGACATCGATGGTTTCGGCCACTGTCGGGCCGAAGCGGACATCCAGCACACAATCGAGTTCGTCTCGAACCCGCGCACTTTCCCGGGCATACCACTCAATCCAGTGTTCCCTGTCAGCCACATTGAGCGCGATGTTGTATTCGAGATCGATGTCCTCCTGCGAAGTGAAGTTGCGGTATAACCTCATAGTCTCTCCGATCCTCATCCGAGCCTTCACTCAAAATGGTAAAGGTAAAGGGGTCTGCCTTTGACTCTTGCGCGTAACCTCCAAGAAGAATAAGAGTCAACACAATCTTGAGGCATCATACCAAAATTTGAGAAAAATGTCTAACAGGAAGAAGCCGTTACCAAAATTTCCAATGGCACAGGATTTGGTGGTCGTTCCACACTTATAGAACTTCAAAGATCCTGTTGCCAGCACTGAAAGCGGTGGGCATGTTATTGTGACGGCATCGACAGACCACAAGATTGCCTGCATTGTTGCCCAGTGTCCTGGTGTCGATGGTCGTGCATCAGCGGAGTTGGCGTTTGAGACGCTGCCAATCGGATACAACCTGCGAATGCTCATGCACGGTCAGCGTGACTTGGTCAGGTCATGGCTCGGTCTCTCGCCCCACAAAGTACCAATTGTGGGTAAGCCCGGAAGTATTGCCTTGATGACGGCTTCAAATGCATATAAAGCGTTTGCTCAACTCGCGCCGGATGGCTTTGTCAACGAGGCATGTGCCAGGATCATCATAAGGGGAGACAAGTACAGACCCATCAAATACGCCCACGATGTTCAGTGTCCGGTCCTTCTGCAAATATGCGAGAAAGACCAATTAGTCTCAGTCGAAAGTATTGAAGAAACTGCCATGATTCTTGGTAAACGCGCTCAGATCAAGAGGTATCCGATAGGACACTTCGATGTCTATTTTGGAAAGAACCACGAAACGAGCGTCCATTACCAGGTGGAGTTCTTCAGAAAACACCTTTGATTCAGGCCGGACGAAAGCATTGCCGAACATGCGGGTGAACAAAGACTGGCTTTTCCCCTAACGCTCCAAGGCCGGCCTTCAACGAGGCCGTCAGCCGGGCAAGGGAGGAAAAGGACCTCCGATGTTTGATCATCACCGGCAGTGGCAACAGCTTCTGCTCCGGTGCCGACTTTAGAAGCGGTCTTTTTGGCAGCAGGGACCGGCTTCCGTATCAGATACTCATGGATGCATATGGCCCGTTTCTCGCCTTGGATAAGCTTGAGATGCCGATCATCGCCGCCATGAACGGCCATGCCATCGGTGGTGGATTCGGGCTGGCACTCATGTGCGACATCCGTATCGCAAACCAGCATTCAAAATACGGCGTCAACTTTGCCCGGCTCGGTCTTCATGCCGGAATGGCCGTATCCTATCTGCTCCCTAAGATTATCGGGTTGCCCCGGGCCAATGAACTCCTCTTCACCGGTCGTTTGATAACCGGGAAAAATGCCGCTGAAATAGGACTGGCAAACTATGCCCTGGAAGGGGATCAGGTTCTTGAAAAGGCCTGCCTACCGTTCATTTGATTTTTCACCGTAAGCGAAAAATTATGATCCCGTGTCCGTCAGTAAACCAGTGACATCATAACTTCTGGCCCATGAAATGTCATTTTTTCTTCCGTAATTCGTATACGTTACACGAGTTATTTAATTACAAATGGATGTCCCCAAGATCTCATACATAAAGGACTTGGATAGCAAACCCGATGCCAATTATGGCTGGCTTGAAGACTTGGATAACAGTGAACATCTTCTCTTGCATATCAGGGGTATTCCGCATGATTACTGAGAAGGTGTAAACGGGCCGTTCGCGTTTCTAAAATTGTATTGCCTGAAATCTCAACATCATCTCTAATGCCCAGCATTGAGGTATTTTCCAACCGGGCACAAAAGTTTTTTGAAACCTTTGGCCGGTATACTGGCTCTATAGGCTGAAAGATGTTCAGAAAATACCAATCCCCTGAAGGGGCATACCGGAGGAAGAATATGGCTACGGAAAAATTAACAATGGATCAACTTGAAACTACAATCGAAAATAATGATATCGTTTTGATTGACTTTTGGGCTGAATGGTGTGGCCCCTGCAAAATGTTTGGGCCCATATTTGAAAAGGCCTCTGAGAAACATACAGACGTGGCCTTTACCAAGTGCAACACAGAAGAGGAACAGGATTTGGCCGGGCATTTCGGGATTCAGTCGATTCCAACTCTCGCCATTTTTCGCGAAAAGATCCTGCTGTTTATGCAACCTGGCGCCCTGCCTGAGGCGGCACTTGAAGATATTATCAGCCGCATCAAGGGACTTGACATGCAAGAGGTCCGTGCCAAGATCGCCGAAGAAAGCGCTAAAACCGCAAGGGAGAAAATGAATTGAGTATCATTTCATTACAAAGTAAATAGAGTCACGCGCGAGGTAGATTGCCATGCCCCTTTGTCCTTGCAATGTAATGGCCTGACTGCCTCAGGCTCAGAGGGGAAAAGCGGTCGAGGATGGTCATAATCTCCAAACCAGGGACCATAGCCTTGACCACCGGGATACCCAGATCCTCTCTTGTCAAATCCACGTAAACAGGTGTGTAGCCGTTCATGATCAATACCTTTTCCAACAGGTTAAGATCTTTTGATGGGATACCGGAAGAGTAGTTCGGCAAATCTTCGTATTGTATGTCATCAATCCCTTTGGGCGCATGCATGGATCCAAACCAGTAGGGATAGGGATAGGGGATTTCAGTCATTGCAGAGAGGACAGCGCGTTTACCATCAAGGTTGGCCCCGGCGCCTTTAAGAATAATGCCGCTGGGTCCCTGAATAAATGCCTTGTAACAGGGTATCCCGGTTTCCGGTGTAATATCTAAAAATTGGATCTGTATCCCCTTCTGGCTGCAACTCTCGAGTATGTCGCCCACTTTCATGTCATCAGATTTCAGGAGAAAACTGTACGCCCTGTCGTAAGGAACAACCTTTTCCGCGTCCCTTTCAATCACCTCCAGAAGAGCTGAAAGCTTGGCCTCTTCCATGGTGTTGCCTGCTGCTAACCCGTTGGAGGAAAGTCCGCTTGTCAGGCTGATCTCGTCAAGATTGCAGAAAAGAAATACCATCTGGGCCGGAACATAAACGGTCCGAGTTCTGTTTTCCTCTATTCGTTCGGCCTTGATCCACGATAACGGCTGGTCTTGATAGGGGACTTCAAGGCACATATCGTTTGGGTAAAGGGCCTCGATCCCATCTTTCACGAGATCTTTGTAGGATCTCTTGATAATGGGATAGTCTTTCTTGTACCTCAAGATCCGGCCGGACCGGATACTCGCAAATGCGGAATAGCGCTCAACAATCTCCATGAGACACGACATCCGGCCCTGGGAGATATTGAGCCCCCGGCCGTAACCAGTCTGGGTTCCGGACAATTGCCATCGGTTTCTGCCGTCATCGACCCTTATGTCGAGGTGCCACGGTCTTTCAATCGCGAAAGGACTGAGAGTGGCCTCTGTCCTCATATCCCAGCCGGTGAGGATGCCTAACTGCTCTAATTTGTTTCGTAAACGTTTGGTTACTTCCTTGAGAGGCGGTCTGTCACGGATCGTGGTGTTTTTCTCTGAGGGAGAGAAGATGTCCCTGACATGGATTGCCCCCCGCTGCCACTGGTCTATCGACTCACGCTCAAAGGGCAGAGGGAATTCCGCCTCATCCGGGGAGGGCAGGGGCCGGAGCAGGTTAGCGTTTGCGGAAAACTGTTTGAGCCAATAGAAGTTCTGATCAACGTTTTCCCCCAATGATGAAGGGATAACGATCAGGGGCGTGTATCCGGCCAACTTCTCGATATCCACCCCGTAAAAATATCCTTTCAGGTGGTCGAACTTGGTATTAAGGATGCAGGCCTCATAGGTCAGGGCGAGTAGGTGCATGTCGCTGTATCGGGCTTTCAGAATAAGCGTTTTCAACTCGGCCGGTTCAAGTTCGTGCACCACATTCAGGAGATATTTGCGCATGAACAGGTCGTTCGGGTGTTCCCTGCTGTACAGCAAGGCCTCCTCGAATGCCGGTTCCGGTTCCGGTACACACGCGAACCATCCCACGCCCATCCCCGTGCCCACATGGGAGAGGGTATATTTCATTTCGGGGTAATCCTTCATGTTCTGATAGAGCGCATTATTAAAATCATTAGCACAGAAATGCAACCCAAATCTATCAACAGTAATCGCAGGCACTCCTTATTGCCTTTCCACATATTGAAAGGGTCTGCCAATAACTTCACCCAAGCGCCAATAACGCCCAAAAACTCAGAGATATTTGGGAAAAGCAGACGATGTGGAGACATGAGATGGATAGATAATCTTCATGGATAATTGAATGAAAAATCGGGCTGAGAGCCACAGCTCCTTAGTCTGGAGCAGTGAAGATTAGATCTGGCAGGGTCGCGAATCCGGGAATTGCAAAACGCCGGGGGCATATAGGTAAGGTTACGTCAAGAGTCCACGGACCATGAAGGGCGTGAATACAAAATGTTTGGGATGCGCCCCGCAAGTTCATATCGCGAAAAAGGTGAATACCCAAGTACGGCTATCCGTAAACAGTTACAGTAGGAATGTAGGTCACTCGGCACCCTCGGCATCCTTGGCGGTAAAATCATAGCTGGGCTGCCCATCAAGAAACGGCTGCAATTCTGTATCGTGCGTCAAAAAGTCAGAAACCCCGGCTCCTGGGCAGATACAGGCCGTATTTTCGTAGTCGCATGTGCATCCCGGTGGACAGTGACCGAGCCCAGCGCAGCATACATTGCCGGCTGGCATGCAACCTGTACCGCAGCAGTCATATCCCGGTGAGCAGTTGCCGGATTCACCGCAACACACATTACCGGCAGGCATACAACCCGTACCGCAGCAATCAGATCCTGCATCACAGGCATTTCCAGCAGCGTCACAGCAGACAGCGCCTGCCGGATAACACTCCGGGCCACATGGTGTGGGATAATTAGGATCGGGGCAGGCCGCCGGGGAACTGCATCCCGGGTCCAGTGTGTCAATCTTCCCGTCACAATTATTGTCTATGCCGTCCGCACAGCTCTCAATTATACCAGGGTTGATGTTTCTGTTGCCATCATTACAGTCAACGGCGCCGCCGGTCCCGCAACCGGACTGGACATAATAGCCGTCAGCGTCATTATCGGTACAGGTTGGGGTGCAGCTGGCCGAGGGAGAAGCGAGCTCGACAGCCGGGATGGGAGAGACCGTTTGAGACGACATGAATGGGTTCTCTGATATTATCCGAGAATCGTTGTTGCCGGGGCCGGTAGTGGGGCAGGTGGCGGCCATGGTCTCTGTACAGCTATTCTTAGGAGACTCACCCGGCTTAGAAGTCACACACTCTGTCTCCCATGAACCATCTTTCTGAATCCATGAACAGTTTTCCAGCGTAAACGTGGATTGATCAATAGAACACCACTTATCTTGATGGCCACCTGGAATAGCACTATAATTTCTGAAGCAGATAAAGATCTCGGTCGGCAGATATCCACCATCCAGTAGGAGAAGGGTAGCACCCGCTTCGTCTCCATCAGGGGCCTGGACGGCTTGAACTATTTCTTCGATTCTGTTCTCACATACCATTCTGTCGTAACCGTCTGCGTCTTTGAAAGGTAATAAGTCACTGCACACCGAATCAAGAATTTGTCCTACCCCTCGCAGCGCCTTCAACCCCGATGCTGTATTAGACGTCCCTGGAATCTCTCCAAGTGATGAAAGGGTACCCGCATCAATCGCAGCCAATATCTGATCAAGAGAATATGCGTTGTCATAGGCAAGCAGAATAGCGACTGCAGCAGCGCTATCCGTCCCGAAAAGGGCTATCGCTTTATTCGCCACATCCGATGCGCGGATAACCGACAGCGATGCACTCCACAGGTAATAGTCAACAAAGAGGGTAGACACAGGGGTTCCCGCAGGCACGACAAGCAAATAAAACGTGTATGTCCCGGTGGGAAGGATCAATGCATCGAGATCAGGAAGCACAACACCCGAAATGTCGGTAACTGATGACTTCCACGGTAAGAGCCCTGCAGAAAGGGGCTGTAAACCGGCGGTGGTAAAGAGATAAAAATTTGCCGGGTCGAACGCCGGCATAGTGAGACCCACATAGACGTCCATGGGACTGGAAAACTTATTTGCTCCCACCGATAAACTCAGTATTGCCCCGACACCCGCAATCGTCCCCATCCCGATCGGTTTTGCCATACTCGGGTTGCTGTCTCTGAAGGGAATGACAGTATCTGTGTAGGGAGCAAACGAATTCGCGCCTGTGGGTGAGGGGATCATGGGCTCCGCAGCAAAGTTCCCGAACGCAATGGGTTTCGTTCCTACGGATATGGTCGTAATGACCGTCCGGGAAGAGGTATCGATAACCGATATGGAGTTGCCCCCCTCGTTTGCCACATACATCCGAGAGCCGGTGGAATCCAGTGAAATTCCGTGTGGAGCCGATCCCACGGGAATATTCCCCACAGCAGTATTCGATGAGGCATCCACCACTGTCACACTGTTTGAACCGTAATTGGATACGTAAAGGTATTGTCCTGAAGGGTCAATGGCGGGAAAGAACGGGTATTTCCCCATGCTGAGGGTTTTTATCACGCTGTTTGACGAGGTGCTGATCACTGAGAGGCTGTCGCCAAGGACATTGGCCGTATAGACGTAAGCGCCTGAAGGGTGGATCGCAATCCCGTGGGGATAGGTGCCCACAGTTATCGTCTTGATCACACTGTAAGTGGATGTATTGATCACGGATACGGTGCTGCCGAAATAGTTGGTGACATAGAGTTTGGAACCGTCCGGGTGAATGACCACCCCGTGGGGGTCATCCCCTACCGTGATACTGGCCACAACAGTGTATCCGGTGGTGTCGATCACCGAGATGTTGTCATCCGCGGCATTGGCAACATAGGCATAACGTCCATCCGGGCTCACGGCAACACCAAAGGGGAAATCTCCGACACTGATTGTATTTGTCACCGTATTGGTGGCCGTATCGATCACCGATAGCGTATCGGCCGCCATGTTTGTAATAAACATGGTCTTTCCGTCAGGACTTACCCCAACCCCATAGGGCTCCTGGCTGACTGTGATGGTTTTGATCGCTGAATAGGTGCTGCCATCTATGACCGATACGGTGTTCGAATTCTGGTTGGGGATATAGAGAACAGGGGTTGCATGGGCCAAAGAAAGAGGAAAAAAGACCAGGGCGATCATCCCTGCCATAAGCACAACAGCGCTGTATCGGAGTAGTCTCCGGATTAATACACTGTATGATAGAAATCCGCCCGGATTGACTCTTTTGCGTTTTAATGAAAAAGCGATTACCTGTCTCATAGGATATCCTCCAGCATTCTTGAACAAAATCTGTTTCCCTTTGCGCGGCATTTTGACTCGGTTGATGTCACACTCGGTCCCTCCCCATACCGGGACTGTCTTTCCGAAAAGAGAAAATGCCGAAAAAGAGGATCAACGGGGAATATCAAGACCCGTGGCTTTCCGTCCTCATCTCACGATGGGTTTGGCTATATGGAAAAAGATTTCAGCTCCCAACAGGCAAACGATGCTCTATCAGGAGCGACGCATACACATTTTAAAATATTTTAGCATAGGGTAACCTCATGAATAGAAGTTGAATGGTTGGTTGGAATACCTACCTATTGCTTATGAAATGATAAAAAACGCCTTTTGTCAAGAAAAATCGGTTTTCTAAATGACTTCCGACTCGACGATTTTAGCCTTGGGAAAGGTCGGGATTTCGTGATATTTGACGGGTTGGAGAGGGGCTTCAAAAAATGAAAAGGCAGAGTCAGGGATAAGACTCTGCCTTTTACCAAGGAGGTTGAATCATGAAAGGAGGTTAGGCTGATCGTTGATTAGCCAACAGGGTGATCATTGTAATGGCTTCCAGAAATGCCGTTATTTTCTTTGGTGCAACCTCTTTTTACATTTTTTGAAGATCGCCAATAGAAAAGATGCACGCACATCCGAGAAGCCTGTTAATTAAGCGCCATCGCAACTTTCCTTTTTAAGTATAACCTTTGTGAGGTTTTTTCCTTCACGTGGTTTCTAACTGTGTGTTAAAGTTGATTATTGGCACTTAACATAACGGCAAATTTATAGCATAAAATCTAATTCTTAAAAAGAGCCCTCAAAATGATTTGATGAAATATTTACTGCAAGAATCATGCACAAACCAAGCGTTATTAAATAATTATTTATGAATGGCAATAATAACAGGACCTTATTCCTGTTTCAGCAAAAGCATCCTATCTTGATAAAGCGTCAGAATTTGCACCATTGGTCGAAATTATTGACATATGTTGCCTATATCAACATTGTGGTGTGTCATTTCTGCCACCCTCGCCCTGAATCATACCCCTGCCTTCTTTCACCATAAGAACTCTTTTTCCTTGACCTTGAGATGGTTTCGTGGGTATCTAATCTCACCTTTCAGTATTACGCCAATATAAAATTTCAACCAGATTAAAATAAAGAAAAAAGAAATGAAAAAGAAGAATTGATAACACTCGTTTCAGAAAACGCAGATATTATCAAGAAATCCGCAGGGGACGTAATAAACGCTACAATCGAAGGTATCACAACTGCTTTGGAGACCAGAGGCGGGGCTAAGGGCTCACTCAGCCCTTTTTTGTAGGAGATGCGGCCGGAAACTTGGCGAGGACTGATGTCGCAAATTGATAAAAAAATGGGCAATACAGGTCAGAAGGTAACCTGGGTCGGGGTGGTTGCCAACACCTTGCTTATCGCTTTTAAGTTCGCTGCGGGAATATTTGGGCACAGCCAGGCCCTCATAGCGGATGCGGTCCACTCTGTTTCCGATCTCTTCACGGACGTCATCGTGTTGTTCGGTCTCAAGATTGGGCGAAAGGAGCCGGACGAAGGACATACCTTTGGCCACGCCCGGGTCGAGACCTTAGCATCTGCTGTAATAGGCTTGTCTTTGATCGCCACGGCCATTTACCTGGGCATAGAGGCCGGCCTGAATATCTATCATCATGCTGATTACCACCCAAATAGACTCGCCTTGATCGGGGCCGCTATTTCCATCGCAGTAAAAGAGGCCCTTTATCATTACACTGTACGCGTAGGCCGGCGCATCAAGAGCCAGTTGATTGTTGCCAATGCATGGCATCACCGCTCGGATGCCCTTTCCTCTGTGGCAGTTTTTTTGGGTGTAACCGGCGCGCTAATCAATCCTTCCTGGCATATATTAGACGCTTTCGCCGCCCTCTTGGTTTCCTTCTTCATAGTGAAAGTGGGTCTGGAAATCCTTGGAAAAAGCCTGCGTGAATTTACCGACACCGCCCCTCCACCCGAGATCATGAAAAAAATCAGCCAATGCACCAGGAGCGTGGATGGGGTTCTAAATACCCATGACCTCAGGGTCCGAACCTCAGGAGGCCTTTATCAGATGGAGACCCATATTGTGGTGGATGGGCAACTGACCGTTATGGAGGGCCATAGAATCGCGAAGGCGGTGGAGAGCTGTCTAATTGAAGAAGTGGAGGATCTGGACAGGGTCATTGTGCATGTGGATCCGGCAATTGAATATGAAAACCCTGAGTGACGGGGGAATATCGTTTTTAAGGCGGTTATTTTGGGGACCGGCTGTGTTTATCAGATATAGCTTCGGGATGGCTGAGTTAGCCACCCCGATTGAAAGATTCTCTAATTCCAGCAACCGCCGCGTCCCCGGCCGCCTCTGGAACTACGTTCTGAGTAACGCCCGGCATTTCCGCCGTTATAACCTTCAGGCGCCACTTTGCGGGCCTCAAGTCTGTAGTTGAGGCGCTTTTCAGCCATCTGGTTCCTGAGCGTGCTGATCTCTTTCTGAAGGGATTTGATTTTCCCTTCATCCGGGTTCTGTGCATTCAAAAGTTTATCCAGTTCAACGTTCTTATTCCAGATCTCGTTTCTTAAGGTTTCAGTTTCGTTAAAAAATTTCCTGTCCAACGCATCCAGGTTGTCTCGCTGATCCTGGCTCAGACCGCGAGCGCCCCCATCGCCCCGCCAACAATATCCAGGGCCACCACTGCTGCCCCACATATGACCCCATCCTCCCCAACCCGGCCCATGAGCAAAGACAGGATAGGCAATGACTGCCGTTAACAATAAGATTCCTAAGATAGTTACCAGTTTTTTCATTTTGACACCTCCTGTACTTGAATTTGTTTTGGTTTTACGTTTCTGTTAAAGCAAAGGTCGTGCCAAATGAATCATTCAGGGTGTAACGTGATAAAATGACAGGGTATTACGTTTATTGAACATGATAATGGATTAATTTATTGCGCGTTGCCCTGAAAAGGTGGATACTTTGTATACATACAAGGTACCCAGGTGGTTACAAAGTACCCGGTATGGATGCGTGTGAACATTTGGTGAAGAGTTACAGTAGTGGATAACTATCGTTTACCAATGGCTATGATTTACACCCGACAGATGAGCAATTTGATCCTAATCTGAGATCTGGTACTATTCTTGCTTAAAAGACTATGAGATGAATCACAAAATTACCAAAAAATCTTTGGTCGGAATTCCCCCGTGGGTCATCCTCGGAGCGGTGCTGATCTTAGTGCCGATCTTTTTCTTTCTGACACTTGACTCCATCAACCGGCAAAGAGAGAGTACCATTGATCTCTTGAAGGAAAAGGGGGCGGCCCTCATCAGGTCCTTTGAGGCGGGCGCTCGAACAGGTATGATGGGAATGCGGTGGGGAGGGACCCAGGTCCAGAGTTTGTTGTCAGAGACAGCACAGCAACCTGACATCGCATATATTCTCATCACCAATGTAGAGGGAACTATCCTTGCAGACAGTGATCTCGCCAATATAGGAAAACAGTATAGAAGCAATGTGGATTTAGACCAGGCCTCCCGTTCGAAAAAGTTGGAATGGCGTCAGGTGGCCGGGAAGGACGGCACCAAGGTTTTTGAAGTGTTTCGTCAGTTTTCACCTATTCAGGGGAGTCTCAGGGGACACAATATCAGGGTCATGAAAAATGACTGGTGCCGCGGGCATATGAGTCGTGAAGGGGGTGCTGTCGACTCGCGCCAGGTCATTTTTTTGGGACTGGACATGGGACCTGTTGAGGCTGCAAGACAGGGGGACATCCGCCATAGCATTTTCATGGCCCTGGCCCTTCTTCTGATAGGCTTTGCGGGTATCGTATCTCTCTTCTTGGCACAGGCCTACCGATCAACCAGGACCTCCCTTTCAAGGGTGAAGGCCTTTTCAGACAACCTGGTTCATAACATGCCGATCGGTCTCTTGGCCATTGATGCGGATGAAAGAATTGCTTCTTTTAACCAGGCTGCCGAATCAGTATTGAGACTATCATCCGATAGTGCCATGGGCAAAAGACCGACGGAAATCCTGCCACAGCCCTTGTCGGAATTCTTCCATCAACTGCAAACCCGGCAGGGTCTCATTGATAAGGAGTTGGATTGTCCTTTGAAAGATGGCAAGATTATTCCTTTGGAGGTGGTGGGCACCTCATTGAAAAGAGAGGACGACCCTGCTGTGAGTTGGGTGATACTTTTCAGGGATTTGACGGAGATTCAGCATCTCAAGAAAGAGATTGCGAGGACCCAGCGTCTGGCATCTATCGGACGGCTGGCAGCAGGGGTTGCCCACGAAATACGAAATCCATTGAGTTCTATTAAAGGGTTCGCAACATACTTCAAGGAGAGGTACCGGGAGATTCCTGAGGATCATAAAACAGCTGAAATCATGATCCAGGAGGTTGAACGCTTGGACAGGGTTATCGGCCAGCTCCTGGAATTCGCTCGGCCCATGAATATTCAGAAAGAAACAACATCCCTTGAGGACGTGATAAAGGATTCCCTAAAAATGGTGGAAGCAGAAGCGCGTCACAGGGAAATACGCGTGGATTTTGACAGTGATCCCCAGACAAAGGAGGTGCAAATTGACCCCGACAGGATCAGGCAGGTCCTTTTAAACCTCTACCTGAATGCCATTGAAGCTATGGAGAGCGGGGGTACCCTCTCCGTGGAACTCAGACAGGACGATGATACCGGGCACTTCCGGATTATCGTCTCTGACTCAGGCACGGGGATCAAGAATGAAGATCTGCCCCACCTGTTCGACCCATACTTTACTACGAAACCCTCGGGGACCGGCCTCGGGCTCGCCATTGTCCACAAAATAATCGAATCCCACGGGGGCGAGGTCAGTGTTGATAGCCTTTATGGAGGAGGCGCCACCGTAACAATTCGATTACCTTTCGACAGGGGGGAGTCAACTTCGTGAAACCAAGAAACACCGTCTTAGTGGTGGATGACGACCATGCCCACCGGACCATGTTGCATACCCTCCTTTCCGGGTGGGGATATGAGGTCAATGAGGCGGATGATGGCCAGGCAGCCATAGATCTGGCCCATGCCCGTGCCTTTGACCTGATTCTAATGGACATCCGAATGATTAAGGTCTCAGGTCTTGAGGCATTGACTGAAATCCGTGCCCACAATCCAACCATTCCTGTGATTATCATGACCGCCTACTCTTCTGTAGAGACAGCCGTAGAGGCATTGAGGAAGGGGGCCTATGACTACCTCACCAAACCCCTCGATTTTGACGAATTGCGGATGGTAATGGAAAGGGCTATGGACCACAGCCATCTGAAAGAGGAAAACCGCATCCTGAAGGAGGCCCTTGGAAATCAATTTGACACTCGGAATATCATCGGAGGAAGTGAGGCCATGGTCATGCTACTGGAAACAGTGGCCCAGGTTGCCCCCTCGGAGGCCACGGTCTTGATTACCGGTGAATCCGGCGCAGGCAAAGAATTGATTGCAGGCGCAGTCCATTTCAACAGCCCAAGAAAAGATGATCCCTTTGTGAAGATGAACTGCGCCGCCATAACCGAGAGCCTCCTTGAGTCGGAACTGTTCGGCCATGAAAAGGGGGCCTTTACAGGCGCCCATCGCCGCAAAGAGGGGAAGTTCCGGCAGGCGGATGGGGGGAGTCTATTCTTGGACGAAGTAAGCGAGATGTCCCTCTCCATGCAGGTCAAGCTGCTGCGCGTCCTTCAGGAAAGGGAATTGGCCCGGGTTGGCGGTGAAGATATTATCAAGGTGGATGTAAGGGTTATTGCGGCTACCAACAAAGACCTCATGCAGGAGATTGAGTCTGGACGGTTCAGGGAAGATCTCTATTACAGATTGAATGTAGTGACCCTGAACGTACCGCCATTGAGAGAGAGGAGTGAGGATATCCCATTATTAGCCGGTCATTTCCTAACCACCTTTGCAGAAAAGAATCACAAGCGGATAAAAGGCTTTTCCCCGCAAGCCATGGATCAACTGGTCCGATACGCCTGGCCGGGAAATGTCCGTGAATTGATGAATACGGTCGAAAGGGCAGTGGTCCTGTCAAGGTATGAATATATTGATAAAGAGGATCTCCCCTCACATATCAAGGATGGACTGTCAGAGGCCATTGCGGATTCACCTCTCTCAAGCCCCGAAGCCGGCCACTCCTTAGAGGAGGTGGAAAAGGGAACCATATTGAAGACAATTGAACTCACCGGCGGGAATAAGAGCGAAGCTGCAAGACGTCTGGGGATCACCCGCAAAACCCTGCATAAGAAACTCAAGAAATATGGTGTGATGCGGTAAAAAAAGAAGGTCCCCCCAGAGGAGGACCTTCTTTTTTTCGAGGAAAAATGGATAGATCTCCGTGTGCGATTAATTGCTATTTCTACTGCCGCGCCACAGAGGCCAGCCACCCACACCGGCAACACATGCAGCACGCAGGTCAATGGTTTTGTCTCCCACGGTTATGGACATAACAATTATCTTGGTCGACCCATCGCTGAATGTAACGTTCATCCCTTCGACAGTTACCTCTTCACCGATCGAGGGTCGGGCTATATCTTCCCAAAACCAGTAGGGGCCGATACCGTAGACGGTAACAATCGGATCTTCTGTTGCCCCAGTATCGATCTGTAAACCACTGCCGAGATAGCTTTCCTGGGATACGGTACCTGTAATTGTCACAGGGGCGCCGGCACAGACAAGGGAAAGGCCCGTACCCCCACAGTATCCACCGCCACCACCGTTACCATTACCACCACCTTTTCCATTGCCAGCCAGACCCAAACCTGTACTTAAGAGAAATACCATTAAAACCACTACGCTACTCGCTAAAACCTTTTTCATCCTTTTATTCTCCTTTCGGTTGATTTATGATTCCTGAAAAATATTCAAGTTTTCCTAATTTGTTCGGTTTCCCCGGCCCTTCCCTTTTGGGCCAGTGCCATCACACTCCCCGGTTCCAGTGCCCTTTTTTTTGGCTCCGTATCCGGTCCCATCTCCAGGTCTTTCTCCTGTGCCGGTCCCATCCCCCGGACCATACTTATACCCGCGCTCTGAATCACCACCATTTCTTTGTCCCATTCCGCCACCACCACCAGACCGGTTCCCCCCGCGGGCCATAATTATGCTTTCACCCGCAGAAACCCCCATCAGATAACTGTCCTGGGATTGACCATTGAATTGACGGGTTTGTTTGACCGGATTCTGGAAACCTGCCAGGGCCGTTACCGGGGTGAACCCAACTATGACCGCAAGACCCAACCCTAAGACAATCATGTTCTTAAAGCCTTTTCTCACGACTGGTTTTTGTGAAAGATTATCCATTATTCACCTCCTGCTTGATAAATTTGGTGTTTGTTGTAGAGCCTTTTTTCCTGGGAGGCCGTCCGAGAATGGCTATTTTCCGCAATGTCCGCGTCAGACTCAGATTTGAATCCTCAAAATACTTCAATATATTCTTGCGGTTGAAATCTTCGCCTTCCTTGACCTTGCAAAAAATCTCTCATTCTCGGATAGCCTCTTATCATCCACACAAGGAGTGTGCCAAAAGATCTTTCGCAACAAACACAATTAGTTATACAATAATGGTTCAACACGGGATTCGACAATCAGCGCAACAGGTCGACAATATTGTCGAGGAAGGTGTGTCTGTTGCAGAGAAAAACCTTCCGGACGCACCTGAAAAGGGGTGACTTTATTGAGGGCAGGTTGGGCAAAGCGGGCAATGGCCTTCGGGGTGCTGAAGATTATTCAACTATCCCGGTTTCCGGCACAAGGGGTTGCGCGGTTCATATCATAGGCAGACCGCGAGCTCGCGTCGGCAAAACATAAAAGGAAAGTGGAAAACAGTTACACTTTCCTTTTATGTTGGGAAACCTATAGAGCGTGTAATTATTTAGTGCTGGAGCCTTTTTGCTTTTCAGGAAGGCCACATGGGCCATGGTTAACCGACTGTCTATTTTTTCCCTGCACCTGCTGGGACGTTGTTTATCACCAGGATGTCCTGCGTTCCTACAAATGCCTCTCCAGCAGTAGTGTACCCATTTAATGTCAGTGTATTATAGTCGCCTATGATCAGTCCGTCCAATGTTTTTATTTCATCTGACAAGAACTTGGCAACAAAGTTACCCCGGTCATCAGATTTCCACCAATCGATTGCAACACCGTTGAGATATACAGACGCTCCAACCACAAGACTATAGGCGATGTCCGTATGAACAGTGACAATAGTGCTTTCACTCTGAATGTTGAGGACATTCGGAGAAACATCAATCTCGATATCGAAGGCATGGCATTGGGCAGGCATCTGGAACAGAACCAGGGCAAGGGCCATGCAACAAAAAAGGGGCAAACAAACGGTTTTGGTTTTTCTTAACATCTATTTTTCTCCTTTATTCGTTTTGATGGTTATTTATAGGCCGCTATGGCATGTTTATCATATGGTTGACAATATAACGCTTGGAGAGCCAATGTAAATCGGACGGAGACCCTTTTTTTTGTCGGTGTTTGTCCTACAAACAGGCAGTCTTCGAGGCAACTTGGATGGGTTTTCGCAAGGCCCTATTTCACCAGGCCATGTTTGATGGCATAATAGGTTATTTCGCTA